>OFHO01000052.1_pt1 | contig 100684 bp, 101 predicted proteins | sample 1521531 | NCBI WGS metagenome assembly OFHO01 (sample SAMEA3504124, study PRJEB24116) | mouse gut metagenome | biome: mouse gut; feature: mouse-associated habitat; material: faeces | place: Denmark | collected 2011
ATCCTTATCAGTTGCATAACCATAAATTTTTGTCTAACTTTTTGGGGTCAGATCAAAGGAAACGGTTACTTTTTTATTAACCTAATCTAAAGGCTGATCGTCTGTCGGCAATGCCTTTTTTGTATTTTTATTGTAACAGATTCCTTTGTGGTTGTCAAACATCGGGGCTTTGGAGCAGAAGCGGAAAGGCAGGCAGACGAGGAAGGTGCTGCCGCCGCCCGGGGTGTCCGCAACGTGGATCGTCCCGCCCAAAGAGCGGACGATTTCGCTGGCGATGGGCAGACCGAGGCCGAAGTGGTCCTTGATGCTGCGGGAGCGGTCAGAGCGGTAAAAACGTTGGAATATTTTCTCTTTTTCTTCGTCAGGGATGCCGATGCCGTTATCAATGACGGACAGAACAAAAGTTTCCGACTTTTTAACGGTATCGAGGGACAGAGCCATGGAAATGCTGCCGCCGGAGGGCGTATAGCTGATGGCATTGTGCAGAAGAATGGCGATTACCTGTCTGAAGCGTTCCGCATCGCAGAGGCAGGGAGGCAGGGCGGCTTGAGGCAGAGAGATCGCAAAGGAAATATTTTTTTCTTTTGCCATCGGCTCAAAGGATTCAAAGGAATTTAAGAGCAGGGTATCGCATTCCACGGGCTGCAAGCGGATAGGAAAGGCGCGGGCATCTGCCTGGGAAAGGAGAAGCATGTCATTAATCAGGCGCGACATTCTCCGGCCTTCGGAATCAATGGTGGAAAGAAAGTTCTCTTCTTCTTCGGGAGAGGCTTTTTTTATGGCAGAAACGGAAGAGAGGATGACAGCCAGAGGAGTGCGCAGCTCATGGGATGCCGCCGCCACAAACTGTATTTGCTCCTTCCTGTTTTGTTCAATGGGAGCGAGCAGTTTTTTGGTAAAAAAGAAAGAAAAGAGGGATAGCAGAAAAACAGCCGCCAGATCGATCAGGGCGAAATGAAGGCGTTGGCTCTTGATTTTGGCGTTCAGTTCCTGCAGGGGATACAAGACGAGGATTTCCGTATGCTGCTGTTCCTGGCTGATCCGGGCGACACAGGCATAATAGTCTGCCCCTGTGGATGCCGTAAATGGAAATTCCAAATGATAGTCCGTGTCCTCATCGGAAGGATCCGTATTTTCGACGGAAAAAGAAGCAGAAAAGCAGGCCAGGGCTTCTTCCTCGACGGCCAGACGGTTTTGGTCAAGTTTTCTCTGGTTAAAAAGCAGGGGAACACCGTTATCTGTGATTCGTATCCAGTAAGAGTTATTGGCTTCCATATGGGAAAGCCATTCATGTGTAATCACATTTTGCTGTTTGAAATTATGGACAAAGTTATCCATGGCGTGCTGGAAGGAAAGAAACTGGCTTTGCGACAGCCCGGTTTCGGAGACATAGAGATAAATAAGGGACATAACAAGAAGTATGGCGATGGTCGTCCCGGCGCATAAAAGCGTAAGGCGATAATGTACTTTGCGGAACATAGGATACCTTTCTAAGTGGAGCTGCCCGTCTGCGCGGACATCGTTTGGCGGATCACCGGGATACCATCATGCGGTAGCCGATGCCCCGGACAGTGTGCAAGGTTACAGTGCTGCCGACGGTATTTAAGCGGCGGCGGAGAAAATGAATGTAGTTGTCCAGGTTGCCGTCTTCAATTTCGGCATCCAATCCCCATACCCGGGCGAGCAATTGCTCTCTGGTGAGGACTTGCCCGGAATTGCGAAAAAAGGACTGGAAAAGCTCGTTTTCCTTTTTGGACAGGGAACAGGAGGCACAAGGGCCGTCCAGGCGACTTTCCCCGATGTGCAGCGTCAGGTCGCCCAAAGACAGGCTGTCATTCCCTTGGATCATGGGGGAACGGCGCGTGACGCAGCGGATGCGGGCCAGCAGTTCTTCAAAATCGAAGGGCTTGACGAGATAATCGTCTGCCCCCATGTCAAGGCCGGTGATCTTGTCGTTTAAAGTCCCAAGGGCAGTGATCAGGATGACAGGAGTGCTGTTGTTCTTCCCGCGCATCTTAGCGAGCAGTTCGGTTCCGTCCAGGAGCGGGAGCATACGGTCCAGCAGGATAACGTCGTGGATATTCTGGTCAATATAAAAAAGCGCTTCCTCCCCGTCCGAGCAGGAATCAACGATAAAATTTTCTTTTTCCAACTGGTATTTCAAGGAGTGATTCAATTTTGGGTCGTCTTCCACCAGCAGTAAACGCATAAAAAAATCTCCTTTCAGGGATAGCTTGCAATTGTTTCGTATTTATTATACGGGTTTTATTGTAGCAAGTAAATCTCTAAAGAGTCTCTAAATATTTGAAGGCTGGGGTTGCTTTTCACAGGGGGGATATGAGAAAGAGTATTTCCCCGGTAACGGGAAGGATACAGTAAGATCAAAGATTATTGGAGAATGGTACAAGTGCTAAATTCAATAATTATAAACAAATGCTGCTACCTTCTGAGAGTCAGCTGATTGTAATGGAATAATAGCCAAACAGGATATATCCATGTTTGACTATTATCTGGTAACCAGTATAGGTATATTCATAGCTTCCATTACTATTGATAGCAGATGCGGGAGTGCCTGAGCATCTGCAGGGGGTAAATATTCTGCCGATATGACAGTAAATGTCAATGTTTGTTCAGATGCAAATGGGATAATGTGCCAACCAAGACTCCTAAAACCCCAAATAGTATGCAACTTGAAATTCCATATGGTATGCGCCTCAGTACGTATTCGGGAATTCCTGTTGAAAAAGAGAAGAATAAGAAGCGTCCTTCCATAATAAATAATAGGCAGCGAACTATCACTCCACACAAAAAGCTTTTCATAATAATATTTTTCCCTGCATGTATTGATATTTTATTCACCATTTTTTTTATTAACTTCATTTATATTCACTTATGCTCCATCCTTAGTCTTTACACATGCGACAATTAACAATGTTTGAGTTAAAATGTATAATATCAAAGCCGTCAGATACCACGGATTAGTAAATAGATTCCATTCATAAATCTTCTTAATGACCATATGGTATCCCATATTAATCTGAAAAAATGCTAAAATTAAATAAATTGCATTCTTCCTTTTAATTAGCTTTTCTTTTGTATAGATATGTAATATGTATATTCCGCTCATACATGTTGACAAAAATATACAACCGATGATTTCCATGTTCATTTTATCCGTCCTAACTCCCATGCCGCCTTCCGGCGGCACAAATCATCAATAGGAATAACTTACCTTCCAGAGTTGCGCATTGGAATAAAATTCGTATTCAAGAGGCGTTAGTTCTATATTTCCTTGAAGAGTATCCGTCCTGTTGTATCCATTTACATATGTAAAATCACGGTAAACGTAATTTCGGTATTCTGTCCCTTCTGAGTAGGAATGCCAGATCTCGTATTGGATGGGCAGAGAATCCCTGAAGGCATAGGGCATAATATCATTGCTCGAGGCTGCAGATACGGTGGCAAGAGAATGGTTCATTAGCATGCATAAACAAACGATGCATATACATGCTGCTATTTTTTTAATCCATTTCATTCGTTAATTCCCTTCTTTCTTATATTGCCTGTAGTAATAAAAGATAAAATAAATCATGAAAAACCAGATACCGGGGAAAATATAGGTGGCTGTATGATAGTAGTCAGGTCTCAGTCGAATGCTGCTAGTGGGTAAAAGCTTGGTGCATACATAGGGAATGGCAAAAACCAAGTATAAAGCAGGGACAAATAATCCTTTCCACCAGCATTCTTTCTTAGAAAGCCATATTTGGATAATGGTTAGTATAATAGTTATTATCAATAATAATTTTAATTCATTATAAATCATGGTTTCTCCCTGTTAATAGAATTCGTATTGAATCTGAACCTGCTGATGTCGATGTATGGTGACAGCGTGAGGCAAATCGTCTGCATCTAATGGAAGATGCGTTATGGTTTGTCTCAATGGCCGGTATCCGTTTAAAAATGTAAACGATCTGTACTGTTCCCCATATCTTACATGGCTTTCTACTCCCGCACCATCCGTATACCAGTACTCCTTATAAGATACAAGAAGGTCCTCCCGGTAGCTTCGGGGCGTTGCATTTGTTTCGGCGGCCAAACAGGTTGTTCCTATGGTCAGGATACAAATAACGGCCGCTAAGAGCAAGACATAAACTCTTTTATTTTTTATATTTTTCATATTCCTTCTGCCTCTCTTTCCATCGTGTTCGCCAATAAACCATTTCAAACAGGCAAGCAAGGAAAATGGGGGGAATCATAAAGGCAAGCAATTTGCCGACCGGGATACCGACCCAAAACAGATCCGCCCATGCATAAATGGCAAAGGCCAAAAAAGCTGCCGGCAGAAGCATGCCTGCCCAATGAGGTGTTTTCTTTAGTGCCAAAAAAATCTGTATAAGAGCGGAAAGAACCGCCAGTATAATCCAGGTTTTTATAATCACGAATGAATTCCTCCTATCTCATGTTCTGCATGAAAAATGGTATGTTAATTCATGTGCCAGTGATTCCACGTCCCCTGCATTGGAATCCCCTCCTTCCCCTTTTCCGTATATATTAGCAACAAGGATGACTACAATATATCTTCTTTTAAGATACTACAGTATTTGGTAATTGTCAATAAAAAAATGCAATATTTTATTATTTTAATGTAGACATTTTACAAATGAAGATACTCCTATTTGTTCCCCCCAAATGCAATTTCCACATTTCGTACAATACTGACTTTTATAATAGGTTATAGTACAGCTTCCGTCACTTTTTTTGTCGTGTTTCTCAGCTGTGCCGCTTATATAAGTATGAATGCAATTTGCATAGGTATCCATTTTTTGATTGATTGGATAAATATTTCCGCCTTCATCTACAAATTGTTCATCATATAATATGGTATCTATAAAAGCGAGGTTTCCTCCAATAGGCGTAAATGCCACATCTAGTTGATATCCGCTTTCCATGCCTTCTACAAAGACAGCGGGAACCACAGCCACCTCCTCATAAGCAAGTGTAGTAATTGAATTCAGCATAACGAACGCGCATACAAGCAGCGCGGATATTATGCCGTTTAGTTTTTTCTTTCCCTTCCCATTTTCCATAATAGATTCTATCCTTTCATATATTTTTGTTCCATTTTTGGAGAGCGCTGTCCCCCATATCTGCTTGGCATCCTTCTGTACGGATCGTTCCACCAGCATAGTGGCATAAAGGAGACGGTTTTCACAGGAATATCCTTCCAGCGTCAGTTCGTCACAGGATATTTCGCAGACGGAATCGAATTCGCGCCGAAAGTAATAGGCGACGGGGTTGAACCAATGGATTCCGAGGACGATGCTTTCCGCCATTTTCCAAAAAGTATCGGAACGCTTTATATGCATCAGCTCATGTCCGAGAAGCATTTCTTTTTCCTGGGAATTCTCTGGCAGCGAACAGACAATCATCGGCTTTCGGATCCCCATGGTAAAAGTAATATTCTTTTCGCTGCATAGGCACAAAAGAACAGCTTTCCGCACATGGAGCCGCTTTTTTTGCACCTGGAGGGCATCCATATCTTCTGCTGGTATTTCCTTATCCCCATGCTTTAAGATTTCCCGGCTCGTTTTACGGTAACGGATGAACTGCGCCGTAAAGATTGTTCCTGCAACCAGGCACCACAGGCCTGCGGCCATCAGCCTTTGCCAGTATCCGGCGCTTATGCCGAAATAAGTTTCTGACCGGTACAGCACTTTGCCGTCGTGTAAATAGCGGAATCCCGAAAAAGGCCTGGGAAAGATGGTCTTTATGAGTTTGCGGTATAATACGGCAAGGTAGGGCAGGGGAAGCAGGTAATATAACATGACTGCCTTCAAAAAGAGATACTGCCAGCGCCTGGAAAGATATCTGCCGATGGTATGCTTTTGGAAGAGATAAAGAAAAAACATGCAGCTTCCTGATAATGTCATTGCCAGAATATAATTCATAAATACCTCCTCTTTTCGGCGGCGGAGCTTTGGATTTTTATCATTTTCATGATTCCTGTGGAAAATGTTGTCCTATAATCGCCAGAATCTCTTCGGCTTCTTCTTTGCTGATTCCCTGCTGTTCGGTAAAAGAAGCGAAGAACCGGCTTATTTTTCCGCTATACAGTTGGTCGATGTTTTCCTGCATCTGGAGGTTGCTGTATTCGGTCCGGGAATAGACGGCTTTTACAATTCGGTTTTCCCGTTCCAGCAGCTTTTTTTCTTCCAGCCTGGTAATTAAGGTGTTCAGCGTCTGGCGTTTCCAATCCTTCCCCGCTTCTGTCAATTTCTTGAGTAATTCTGACTGTTTGATCTCTCCGCCGCATTTCCAAAGCATTTCCAATACTTCATATTCCGCGTCGGGTACATGGAATTTGTGATACATGATGTCCTCTCCTTTTCCGTCTTATGACTGACTATTATTTGTCTTCAACATGAGGATACTATATCTTTCCGGGCTTGTCAAATGGGGAGAGTTGGCTTAGGACAGAAAGGAAAATATAAATTTCTCCGTTTAGAGATTTTTTAGAGATTAGGCTGATAAGATGGCAGAAAGCAGGGGAAGGCGCTGCAAATGCTGCCTGTGTTTGGGGAAGGATAAAAATATATTTGGAAAGGATAACGTTATGGGAAAGAAAAGAAGAAGGAAGGGGATTTTTATATGGCTGCTCGCTGCCGCTATGATATTCGGCGCGGCTGGGACGACGGGCTGCGGACGGACAGGAGCGGGCGGGGAGGCTTCGGATTCCGGCAATGACGGAGGGACACCGGCCGGAGAAGCACCCCTCGGTGCGGCTGTGGATGAAGAAGGGGGCTTCGGGAGCAACGGCACGAGCAGTGCCGATGGGACAGAAGCGGGAGAAAAAGTGATGGGCCGCTATCTGGAAAGCGCGGATGAGACATTAAAAGGAGAAATGGGCGGCGGGGGAACGCTCGTGGAAATGGAGGACGGCAGCCTTGCGGTGATGTCGGGAAATTATGGAAAGTGGGTATCTGAAGATGCAGGAGCCACATGGGAACGGGAGAAGATGGCATGGCATGAGGAATTGGTGGCGGATAAATGCTGGGTGATGAATACAGCATTGGCAAAAAACGGGGATATAGCCATCATATATGCCGGCGGAGAGGAGAGCACGGAAAAGGAAGGGGAGGAAGAGGGCGGCGGCGCTTTTTCTCCGAAATATGGAATCGCTTCTGCGGACGGGACTTTTCGGAGGTTGGAGCTTTCTTTCCGGGAGTCTGAATATGTGAACCGTCTGGCTTTTTCGGAAGACGGCAGACTGTTCGGAAGCGCCATTGACGGGAAGGTATACGAGATAGACAGAGATCAGGGAACGGTGGAAGAATTGATAGAATTGTCCGAATGGGTGCAGTATATGACGGAAAAAGACGGCAAGCTGATGCTTGTGAACGGCGACGGCGTAACCATCCTGGATCTGGCGACAGGAGAAACCGTGGAAGACCGAGTGATGAATGATTTCCTGCATGAACAGCTGGGGAGCCATATCAGCAGCGATACGGAAGGGATCGTGTCTCTTCTGCTTATGCCGGGAGAGGACGGAATCTTATATCTTGCCTGTGAAAAGGGGATTTATCGGCATGTAACGGAGGGAAATGTGATCGAACAGGTGGTGGACGGAACGATTACCTCTTTGAGCGATCCGTCCTATGGCATATCGGATGGAGTTCTTCTGGAAAATGATGTCTTTCTTTTGCTGCTTGCGGACGGCAGGCTGATGAGATATACCTATGACCCAGATATGCCGGCTGCGCCTGAAGTACAGCTGAGGGCGTACAGCCTGAGGGATAATCCGCAGATGAAAAAAGTGATCAGCGCTTTCCAGGCGGAACATCCGGAGGTTTATATTCGGTATGAGATCGGGATGGAAGAGAATTCTCCTGTGACAAGAGATGATGCGCTGAAGAAACTGAATACGGAAATCGCCGCAGGGAAAGGGCCGGATATTTTTATTTTGGATGATATGCCGATCGATTCTTATGCGGAAAAAGGGGTGCTGATGGATTTGTCCCCCTGGCTGGAGAAAAAAACGGAGGATCTATATTTTACCAATATCATCCATGCATTCCGCACGGCGGAAGGGACATATGCGGCACCGTCCCAGTTCCATATAGGGCTTGTCGCGGGCAGACGGTCGGATATCGGAAGAATGGGCGATTTGGAGGCGATAGCCGGACTCGTAGAGGAATACGATGAAGAAAAAGCGGACGGCATTATTTTGGGAATCAAAGACGAGAGCGAACTGTTGAATGTGCTGCTTCCCGTCTGTCTGCCCGCGTGGACGAACCAAGATGGAAAAATAGACAAGGATGCGCTGGCAGAATTTTATGCATCCGCGAAGAAAATGTGGGATATCGAAGAGGCGAGGATGAGCGAAGAGCAGAAAGCGGAATATGAAAGATGGGAGGAAGAGAGACGGATCGCGGGCGTATCGGATGAGAAGAAGAGGGAATACCAGATCAGGCTGTCGGAAATAGGGTTAATCACAGGGGAAAAGGAGTTTACGGCAGGCATGGTGAGCGACTCGTCCAGCTTTGATGTGCTGATCTCCTGCTTTAAGGTTCCTGGAAAAGAAGACAACAGTTTTGCCGCCTACAACGGACAGGCAAAAGGGGTGTTCATGCCGGAAAGCCTCATAGGGATTAACGCAGCTTCCCCGTACCAGGAAACCGCTTTGGAATTGGCGGAGAAAATGCTGGATGACGACGGCTGGCTGGGTATGCCGGTCAATAAGGAAAAGTGGTCGGAAAGGTTCCGCCAAAACGCGACGGAGGATGGCGGCAGCTATGCGTCGATGGGCGGAAGCAAAGGGGACGAGAAGGAAGAGTATTACCATCTCGATATTTATCCGGCTTCCGAGGAAGAGATCGGACAGCTGATGGAAATCGTGGAAGCGGCCAGGATTCCGTATGTGAAGAATTCCGTGCTGGAAAAGGCGGTCTGTGAAACAGGGGAAAAGGTGCTGGCCGGGGAAATGAGTCCTTCGGCCGGAGCGGAAGAAGTGATTCAGAAAACAGCAATTTATATGTCGGAATAAAAGCCAGGAAGGAGCAAAAGTATGGGAAGGAAGAGAAGGATGGAAAGGAGTGCGGCGTGGCTGCTGGCGTTTGCCATGGTCATTGGCATCACGGGGTGCGGGCAGACAGGAGATGCCCCGGCCGGAAGCGATCCCGCCGGATATACCTCGGCCGAAAATACCGGCAGTGAGAGCGGAAGCGAAGGGGAAGGCGGAAAAGTTATGGGGCGTTATCTGGAGCAGATGGACGATTCCCTGAAAGAAGAGCTGGACGTGGAAAGCAAGCTGGCCAGGATGGATGACGGCAGCCTGGTGATCATGTCGAAGAGAAGCGGAAAGTGGGTGTCAAAGGATAACGGGGCTACTTGGGAAAAAGAGGAGCTGGCATGGTATACGGAGCTGGACGCGTCGAACTGGCTGATGGATATCGCAGTGGCAAAGGACGGCTATGCGGCTGTTATTTATGAGGCGAGAGAAGAAACGGAGACAGTGCGGGAAGACCATGGCGCTGATGGAGCGTCCGAAGCCGAAGAAAATGACGGCAGCGAGGAAAATAACGACGGCGAAGAAACCGGCGCTGCCGTTGATGGAGGAGTGGAAATGCGGACGATGGATTTTGGCATCCGTCCGCGTTATGGACTGGTTGCGCCGGACGGTTCCTTTCGGGAGATAGAGATTCCTTATAAAGATGAAGAATATATCAATCGATTTGTTTTTTCCGATGAGGGCAGACTGTTCGGGTCGGCCCTGGGAGGAAAGGTATATGAGATTGACAGGGAAAGCGGTTCCTGCAGCGAATTGGTGGAACTTCCCCATTGGGCGCAGTATATGGCGGCGAGGGGCGACAAGCTGATGATGGCCGATGGACAGGGCGTGACGATTCTGGATCTGTCTTCCGGGGAGATCTTGGAGGATCCGGTGCTGGATGATTTTATGAAGGAGCAGGGGAGCATCCTGGAATACCATACGACAGGAATTAACCCTCTTCTGATCCTGCCCGGCGAGGACGGAATCTTATATCTTGTTTTTGAGAAAGGGATTTACCGGCATGTGATCGGCGGCAACTTGATAGAGCAGATAGTGGATGGATCGCTGACTTCCCTAGGCAATCCGTCTTATGGGCTGGCAGAGGGTGTTTTGCTGGAAAACGATGTTTTTTTGCTCCTATTTTCCAGCGGGGAGATTGCGAGGTATACCTATGACCCGAACCTGGCCGCCGTGCCGGAGGTACAGCTGAAAGCATACAGCCTTGTGGAAAACAAGCAGCTGCGTACGGTGATTTCCGCTTACCAGGTCAGCCACCCGGAGGTTTATATTCGGTATGAGACAGGAATGGACGGGAATATGGCCATGACCAGAGAGGATGCGCTGAAGAAACTGAATACGGAAATCGCGGCAGGGAAAGGGCCGGATCTTTTTATCTTGGACGATATGCCGATGGAATCGTATGTGGAAAAAGGCGTACTGATGGACTTGGCTCCTTATCTGGAAGGGATGGAAGAAGACCAATATTTTATGAATATTATCCGTGCTTTTGAAACATCGGACGGAATATACGGAGTTCCCGCCCAGTTCCAGATCGCCTTGCTTGCAGGGAAGAAGGAAGATATAGAAAAAATGGGGAATTTGGAAGCGATTGCCGGAATGATGGAAACATATAGGGAAGAAAAAACGGAGGGGATGATTTTCGGAGCCAGAGGGGAAGAGGAGATGCTGAACAGGCTTCTGCCCGTCTGCGCGCCGTCATGGAAGACGGAAGACGGGAAAATAGACGGGGAGGCGCTGGCTGAGTTTTATATTTTAGCCAAAAGGATATGGGATGTGGAAAACGAAGGGCTGGACGATGAGGCCAGAGAGGACTATGAAAAATGGATGGAAGATATGCGGGCTTCCGGCATTACGGAGGAAGAAATGCTGGGATACCTGCGTTCCATAGGCAACAGATTGACCGATTATTTAGTGGGGGACCAGGAATTTGTTGCCGGCATAATCAGTGACAGCTTTGATTTTGACTATATGGTTTCCTGCTTTAAGATAAAGGGAAAAACGGACGATGGTTTCGTGCCTTATGGCGGACAGTCGGAGAAGGTATTCGTGCCGGACGGCGTGCTGGGAATCAGCCAGACTTCCGCCCACAAAGAGATTGCGGCAGAATTGCTGATGGAGATGCTGGATGACGACGGCTTTGGGGGAATGCCGGTAAACCGGGAGAAATGCCGGGAACGGTTCCGTTTAAATGCAACGGAAGACGGAGGAAGCTACGGCTCAATGGGCGTATCGTCGCAGGATGGCAGCAATTATATCGGAATCGATATTTATCCGGCTTCCGAAGAGGAAATCGGCCTTCTGATGAAAGCGGCGGAGGAGTGCAGCACGCCCTATGTCAGGGATTCCGTTCTGGAAAGCGCAGTATGCGAAGCGGGAATCAAGGTTTTGCGCGGGGAGATGGACGCTTCGGCAGGGGTGGAAGAAGTGCTGGAGAAAACAGAGATTTACATGTCAGAATAAGCGAGGGAAAAATGAAGAGAAAGTGGGCATGGGCCGGTTTTCTGGGTCCGGGTTTTTTGGGGGTATTGCTCTTTGTGGTGCTGCCTTTCGGGGATGTGGCCAGGAGGTCTTTTATGACGGCGGTGACGAAGGAAGCGGCAGGGCTGAAGAATTATAGGCTGATATTTACGAACAGCGCTTTTTGGCTGGCGGTAAGGAATACGTTTCGGTTTACGCTTGTCTGTATCCCTCTGCTGGTGGCGCTTGGTCTGGTGATCGCTCTGGCCATGGGAAGCATTCGGCATATGCAGGCAGTCAAATCACTCTATCTGTTTCCGCTGGCCATGCCGACAGCGGCGGTAGCGGTAGTCTGGAAGATGGTTTTTTATGAAAAAGGATTCCTGAATAAATACCTGGAACAGCTGGGCGCGGGGGGAGGCGTGGATTACATAGGAGGAGACGCGGCATTTTATGTGCTGGCGGGAACTTATATATGGAAGAATCTGGGGTATACCATTGTATTGTGGCTGGCGGGGATCATGGGGGTAAACGGCGATATCATGGAGGCGGCCAGGGTGGACGGCGCAGGGCCGATGCAGAGGCTCTGGCATGTGCTGCTTCCCAATTTAAAAGGGAGCTTGTATATTATTGTAGTGATTTCTTTTTTGAATTCCTTCAAGATATACAGGGAAGCTTATCTGGTGGCTGGCGCTTATCCCCACGACAGCATCTATATGCTGCAACATCTGTTTAATAATTGGTTCGTGAATCTGGATCTGGATAAAATGGCGGCGGCAGCGGTGGTATGCACCTTGTTTTTCCTCGTTTTCATTTTATTGCTGCAAAGGCTTTGGGATCAGGAAAGGGATGAGGCATGAATAAGAAAAAAATACGGAAAACTTGGACGTATATGAGAAAAACGATGGTGGAATTGGCTTTGCTTTTCCCCGTGCTGCTTGTCTGCATCCCCGTTCTGCTGCTCCTGACAGGGGGGTTTATGTCCAGAAGCGAATTGCGGGAAGGACTTGGCCCGGTATTTACGGGGATGGGGGATTATATTCGGTGGAGTCTGGTGCCGGATTACCCTACGTTTGAAAACTATAAAAAGATGTTGTTTGAAACGCCGCAGTTTTTTGTGCTGTTTTGGAATTCCGTAAAAATGACGGGGTGCATCCTGGCCGGGCAGCTTCTGGTAGGAGTGCCGGCGGCGTGGGCCTTTGCCGTATATCGATTTCCGATGGAAAAAGCGCTTTTTACGATGTATGTGGTTCTGATGCTGCTGCCTTTTCAGGTGGTGATGCTGTCCAATTATCTGGTCCTGGACAGGCTGCATCTGATGAATACCCAGTGGGCGGTGATAGCGCCCGCCATATTTTCCACTTTCCCGGTTTTTATCTGTTACGGGGGATTTAAACAGATACCGGCGGCGATGCTGGAATCGGCTAGGATGGACGGGGCGGGGGAGCTTCTTGTTTTTCTCAAGATAGGGCTTCCCTTAGGGAAGGGGGGAATCCTTTCTGCCATAACGCTGGGCTTTTTGGAATATTGGAATTTGATGGAACAGCCCCTCGCCTTTCTGGAAAGCAAGGAGCTATGGCCGCTGTCGCTGTATCTGCCGGAAATTTCCTGGCAGCAGGCGGGATATGCCTTTGCCGCTTCGGTGATTACGCTGGTGCCGCCTGTCTTTGTGTTTTTGATGGGGCAGGATTATCTGGAACAGGGGATTGTCTATGCGGGATTGAAAGGGTAGAAAGGGAGGATCGGGGAAATGAAAAGGAAAGAGAAAATTGCGGCCGGTTTTCTGTTTTTTTTAGCTTTTATGTGGATATGTACCCTGGTTTCTAAAAGCATATATGCATCAAAGCTCCCCCGGGTGACAACCGCGCTGGTGGAAAAGCGGCGGATAGAACATGTGGTGGAAGCGGACGGAATTGTAAAACAGGGAAGCGATGTGGCGGTGCATACCCTGCCCGGGCTGCGGGTGCTGAAGATCTGCGTGCGCATAGGAGACGAGGTGGAAGAGGGAAGCGAGCTGTTCTGGCTGGACAAGGAGGACCTGAAAGAAGTGATAGCAAAGAAGGAGCTGGAGGCGGCAAAGCTGGAGTATCAAATAGAAGATATGAAGGAAAACAGGGCATTGGATGAGATGGAAAGACAGAAAGGAATCCGCCGTGCCGAAGAGGACAGAGAAACGGCGGGGGATAAGGCGGAAACAGCATTGCAGCGGGCAGACGAAGCGTTGCAGCAGGCGGAAAAAGAGCTGGATCGCTTTCATCAGGAGGAGGCTACCGTATCCGGCAACCAGGTCGGCATATCGGAAAGGGAAGCGCTGGAAAAAAATGTGCAAAGCGCCGAGTATGGAAAGGAAGACGCGCTGACAGGAAATGCGGACAGCCTGCGGAATGCGGACAGGAATCTGGAAGATGCGAATACGCCGGGCCGGGCGGACAGCGCCCTGGAGATCGCCCGGATGGAATTAGAAAACTTAAGAAAGGAAATTGAGAAATACCGGGAAATTTACAAAGCCGACGGTAAGGTGGCCAGCGACAGGAGTGGAACGGTGACGAAGGTCAACGTGACGGTAGGGGAACGGACGGTGGACGGCGCGGCGGTAGTCTGCGCGGATAAAGAAGTGCCGTACCAGTTTGAAACGCTGATCGCCAGGGAGCAGAAAAAGTATGTGAACCAAGGGGATGCGGTGACTTTGGAAACGCCTGAGGGAAAGAACGAATTGGTCATAAACTATCTGGAGGAAGATGCATCCGGCTCTTACCGGGCGGTAGTTTATCTGCCCGAAGGAAAGGGGACGCTCGGCATGAGCGGCACATTGAAAAAGCAGGAGGTTTCGGAAAGCTATGATTGCTGTATTCCCATAGATGCCCTGCACCAGGAAGGAATGGGAGGGCGTTATTACATTTATCTGGCGGGGGAAAGGGAAGGCATACTGGGAAGGGAGCGGTATGTGGAAATGCGGTATGTAAAAGTCATGGACAGGAACGACAGTTATGCCGCCCTGGAGAGCGGGGCCGTGGCGAAAGAAGAAGAGGTCATAACAGGGAGCGATAAGGAGATTAACGGCAATATGGTGATACGGGTGGAATAATGTTGGCAGTCCGCCGATAAAAACGTTTTATCATCATTTTTTGATTGAAATACTATCTTAAAAGAATATTATTCTTGCAACGAATATTGATTGTAAAATAACGAAAAATGCCGTATTTATGCGGGTTTTCGGGCTTGACAAAGGGTGTGTTATCTTCTATATTATTATTAAATAATAAATTATATTTAGTTAAGGAGGATGACTATGAAACTACAATCAAAAAAATGGCTTGTCCCTGTGACGGCTGCGCTTGTACTGGTTCTGGCAGGCTCCGGCAGCAATGCAAGCGTTGCAGAAGCAAAAGAAGTAATTGCTTACAATGAAGCAACAACACCACATTATGACGTAGTGAAACGTAGTGAGAAAATCACCTTAGACGGAAAACTGGATGACAAGGTATGGGAAACTGTTCCGGCAATATCCGGCGGGTTCCATTTCCCTTGGGACGCGAAAGAAGCGCCGCTTACTGATTTTAAAGCATTTAATGACGGAACCAATTTTTATTTTGCATTCAACGTTATGGATGAGGATGTTGTAGTAGATAAAGATTGGAAAGATGATGAAAGCACAGTAGATGTTGAAGACAGAGTAGAATTGTTCTTCGCCGGCGGAAGCGTGGACAAGCCTACACCGGAAGGCATGCCTCTCTATTATGGAATAGAAGTGGATCCTGACGGGCGCGTGCATGATTATTCGATTGAATATTATAGAAAGTTCGACAGCAAATGGAATTTGGAAGGCCTGGAGACAAAAGGCGTGAAAAATGATAAAGGTTATACTGTAGAAGGAAAAATTCCGATGAAGAGTCTGCAGGATCTGAAATTAATCACAAATGATGTGATGAGGGCGGGCGTATACCGTGCGGAATTCTCTACTCCGGCAAAAGAAGGAGATGACCCGGTTATGGAATGGATTTCATGGGTTGACCCTAAGACGGAGGCACCGGATTACCATGTGAATTCTTCCTTCGGTGAATTCAGGTTCCTGAAATAATTGTGCGAAATAAATGTTGTCCGCTTCGCGGATCAGCTCATTGCAAAATGCGTCCAATCCTGGAGGGGATTGGGCGCATTTTTTGTGTAATTTGGATATGGCAAGTCTTTCGGTATCTGTGTTATGATAAAAATAATACATATATAGTGATAAGAAAGGCGGTTTTCATATGTACGAATTAAAAGAGGAATATCTGGTCGGAATCGAGTCCATCGATAGCGAGCATAAGGTGTTGTTTGAAATAGCGGATGAAATATATGAGTTATGCATCAATGAATTTGTGCCGGATAAATACGATAATATAGCGGCGCTTGTTCAGCGGCTGAAGGACTATGCGGAAATGCATCTTTCCAACGAGGAAGCGTATATGGAAAGCATCCAATATAAACGGATGTTTACGCAGAAAGTCCAACATGATAATTTCAGGCGTAAACTAAGCGAAATGGATTTGGAAGTGGTTGATGAGAACCAGGAGGAAGCGATCAAGGATCTGCTGAAATTTGTGACGGACTGGCTGGTGGAACATATTATGGAAACGGATAAGAGGATTGCGGAATAAGGCAATCCTCTTTTTGTGTTAATATAAGGATGTCTGGCCTTCGCGGAAGAAAGATATGCCTCAGCCGGCAAACAAAGAACGTATTTGTTCCTGAGAAGCAGGACAGGAACCCTGCACCATTTCCCGGCTGCCGCCGCCTTTGGCGAGAAGCTCTTTTTTCAGCCGGTCATGGAACGGACGCACATCCTGGAAGGAAGAGGCGATCATATAGCGGTAGCCTTCCGCATCGTTTCCGGCAAAAACGGCGCAGATGCCGGAACATTTTACCGTCAGGAGATTCACATATTTTCTAAGTACGCCGGATTCCAGCCGGGGTTCGAAAAGCAGCAGATTTGCCGCATCCGCAGGGACGGCATCGGCTTTTTGCTCGACCAAAGAGGTCTGTAAAGCCATAATTTGGCCTTTGAGCGCGAAATTTTCGTCTTTTAGCCTGCCGACGGCATCCGCAACCGTTTCCAGTTTGGCGGACAGGAGGATGGAAACGGCGCCTAACTGCTGCTGTTTCATGCGGTAGTCTTCCAATGCGCGGCTGCCGCACTGGATGCTGATCCGCATGCCTCCTTTGTATTTTATGGCATCGGTGATTTTGATGATGCCGATCTCGCCGGTTCGTTTGACATGGGGGGCGCAGCAGGCGCAAATATCGTATCCTGGGATGGTGACAATACGCACCGGGCCGGCCAATGGGATTTTGCTTCGGTATTCCAGATCATCCAGCCGGGCCTTTGGCAGATAGGCGGCATCAATCCCGATATTTTTCCAGACTGCTTCGTTAGCAAGGCTTTCTATCTGCTCCAGCTGTTCCGGGGTCAGAATGCCGTTAAAATCGAGGGTGACATTTTTTATGCCGAGGTGGAAACCCACATTATCATAACCGAAACGGGCATGGATAAGCCCGGACATAATGTGTTCCCCGGAATGCTGCTGCATATTGGAATAGCGGGACTGCCAGTCGATCTGCCCTTCCACTTGGCTGCCCGGGGGAAACGGGGTGTCGGTCGTATGGCGGATCACGCCGTCTTTGATTTGTACGTCGAACACAGGATGGGAGTTTAAGATGCCGCCATCCGCGTTCTGCCCGCCCTCTTCGGGAAAGAACAGGGTTTGGTCGAGGATGATGTCATAAAGGGGTTTTTCATTATCCGCTTTCCCCCCGTTTTGCGACGTGTTTAAGGGCTTGCTCCGCCGTTCGCAGGAAAGGACGGAAGCGTTGAAATGGGTTCGATATGCATCGCTGTCATAAAGTTTTATTGTATTTGGCAACATAAGAATATTCCTTTCTGGCTGTGTGTTGTGATAGCATGGGGGATTGCTTTCAAATGAAGGAATCCATTTGCTAAGAAAAGCATACCACAAACGGGGCGGGAGTAACATCGCTGGATGGGAATTTTTTTGCTGTATTTTTATATTTTATAAAATATGCTTTATCCTATTGACTCTCACGTTGCGTCATAGTGTATTCTGTCAGGAGAAAGGAGAACAAGATGAAAACTGTGCATGAAGTAAGCAGATTCACAGGGATAAGCGTCCGCACGCTGCACCACTATGATGCGATCGGCCTGTTGAAGCCGACAGAGGTGACGGAAGCGGGTTATCGGCTGTATGACGATGCGGCGCTGGGCCGCCTGCAGATCATTTTAATGTTCCGCGAACTGCGCTTTCCATTAAAGGAAATTAAAAAGATCATGGACAGCCCGGGTTTTGACCGGGAAGAGGCGCTTGCGCAGCAGATCCGGCTGCTGGAGCTGCAAAGGGAACATATTGGAGGGCTTATTGCTTTTGCCCGCGAGATTCAGGAAAAAGGAGTGAACAGGATGGATTTTAATGCGTTTCGGAATGAGGAAATGGAACGGTATGCCAAGGAGGTCAGGGAACGATGGGGGGATACCGATGCATACAAGGAGTTTGAAGAAAGAAAAAAGGGGAAGGACGGCGGGGACTTCAAGGCAGCAGCGGAGAAGATGCAGGCACTATTTGCGGAAATCGGTTTGCTTCGAAGGCGGCAGCCGTCGGAAGAAGAGGTGCAGGAGAAAGTCAGGGCATTGCAGGATCTCATTACGGAGAATTTTTATCACTGTACCGATGAGATATTAGGCGGACTCGGGGAAATGTATGTATGCGATGAACGCATGAAGCGCAATATCGACCGGGCCGGCGGGGCTGGCACTGCTGAATTTGCAAGAGAAGCGATCCGTATATATTGCCGCAAGTGATTGCTGTGGGGCCGCCTTGCGGGCGGTTTTAAGAGGCTGAAAACGGAAGAGCGCAAGATACAGGAAAAGAAGGACAAAAATGCCGGGGAAAATGCAAATCTTTATGCCGGGGAAAATGCAAATCTTTAGCCATTGACAGGCTGGAATATTCATGTTATCCTAAACCTACTCTTTGCACTGCATATAAATCTACAGTACAAACTGAACAGGCCGTGATAAGCGTCATGGAGTCGGGTCACATGAGTGGCAGTGGAATTTTCATCCACGGGACAGTAGCTGCTAATACTGCTCGTGGGTGTTTTTTAATGCTTTTTATAAAGGCAATCTTCTAAAATCCCCACATATATTGGTGTCATAGAGCTATCTTACATTTTGGAGGTAACTTAATATGAATGAAAAAAGGATTATGAAAAAGGAGAATGATGATTTTACGGGTGATTTCCAGAGGGTCGCAGACAGGGTGAGCACCACGAGCATTATAGGTAACATGATACTGTTCGGATTTAAGCTTATAGCGGGCATCGCGGCACATTCCAATGCGATGGTCAGTGACGCGGTTCATTCGGCATCGGATGTATTCAGTACCATAGTGGTAATGATTGGAATCAGGCTTGCCTCAAAGAAGGCGGATAAGGAACATCCCTATGGGCATGAACGTCTGGAATGTGTGGCGGCTCTTATATTGGCAATGATCCTTTTTATGACAGGGCTTGGTATTGGGATGGAAGCATTGGGAAACATTCTGTCCAACAGTTATCATGATCTGCGGGCGCCGGGGGCTTTGGCATTGGTTGCGGCGGTAGTATCCATTATGGCCAAAGAGGCGATGTTCTGGTATACAAAAATTTATGCAGTAAGAATTGATTCCAGCGCATTGCTGGCAGATGCATGGCACCACCGTTCGGACGCGTTTTCTTCCGTAGGGGCTTTGATAGGAATCGTGGGGGCAAGGCATGGTTTTCCGGTCATGGACTCCATTGCCAGCCTGGTAATTTTTGCATTTATCGTAAAGGCGGCATATGACATTTTCAAGGATGCCATCGACAAAATGGTGGATCATTCCTGTGACGAGGAAACCGAAAGGCAGATTTACGAATGTGTTATGAAGAACAGGGAAGTGATGGGCATAGACTCCCTTCATACCCGTATTTTTGGCAATAGAATGTATGTGGACATAGAAGTTGCGGTGGATGGTTCTTATACCTTGAAAAGGTCTCATGAGATTGCAGAAGAGGTACATGAGGACATTGAAAGGAATTTTCAAAAAATTAAACATATCATGGTGCATGTGAATCCGGCACAGACAGATATGTGAATGTGTAAAGGAGAGTAAATGATGCAGGCAATCGTAGAAACTTTATTTGACACGGTCTATCTGATTTTTGTTGTTACTATCGGTATACTGATGATCCGGGGCAGCAGGGGAGAACGCCAATTCCGGCTGTTTGGCTGGATGGCGGTAGTGTTGGGGGCGGGCGATTCTTTCCACCTGGTTCCCCGCGCTCTGGCTCTTTGCACAACGGGGCTGGAAAACTATACGGTTCCTCTGGGGCTTGGAAAATGGATCACTTCGGTGACGATGACGGTTTTTTATGTGCTGCTGTACTATGTCTGGAGGCAGCGGTACCAGATCAGGGGCAAGGGAAGTCTGACCGCCGCTGTGTATGTTCTGGCCGGCGCGCGCATTGCTTTGTGCATGATGCCTCAGAACCAGTGGCTCAGTGCCGAAGCGCCCCTTTCCTGGGGCATTTACCGCAACATTCCTTTTGCTTTGCTGGGCCTTCTGACAGTGGTGCTGTTCTACCGCAGCGCAAAGAAATGCGGGGATCAGGCGTTCCGTTGGATGTGGCTGACCATTGTGCTGAGCTTCGGCTTTTATATCCCGGTGGTGCTGTGGGCGGATGCCATTCCGCTCATTGGGATGCTGATGATCCCTAAGACTTGCGCCTATGTTTGGACGGTACTGATCGGATATTTTGCTATGAAACAGGCCAAAGAGAGGAATGAAGGAAAATGAATTTTCGTTTAGCCGCCATGGAAGATTTACCGCAGCTGAAGCAAGTGTATCAAGATATTATTCGAAACATGGATAACCATCAAATATGCATATGGGATGATATTTATCCTTGCGCTTTTTTTGAGGAAGATATAAAAAACGACTGCCTTTATGTATTGTTTGATCAAAAAGAACTCGTTTCCGCATTTGCCCTGCATAATACAAGTCCGGGGGAAAAGGCGGTGGAATGGCAGGAGAACAAGGGGAAAGCCTGCTATTTGGACCGCTTGGGAGTAAATGTAAATTATTTAAAAAAGGGAATTGGCAGTTGGATGCTCCAAAAGGCAAAAGAGACTGCAAAAGAATCGGGCGCTGCCTGTCTGCGCCTTTTTGCTGTGGATATCAATGAGCCAGCCATTGCTTTATATAAGAAAAACGGCTTTATAAAAGGAAAAGGAGTTTATGATGAAATCATAGATGAAGATTTTATCTTGCATGAATATGGTTTTGAGGCAGTTCTTTAGCAGCAGAAAAATCCAGCGTATGAACCAAGAGGCATGAAAGAGGGGGCGGAGATGGGGCAAAACAGTTTTGATTTCCGAAGGATTGCAGAGGGCTATAAAGACAGGCCTTTTTTGCACAAACAGGTGATAGAGAGATTCCGAAGGGAAGTGACAAACCAGGAATTTGCCAGGGGGCTGGATGCCGGGTGCGGGGCCGGCCTGTCGTCGAGGGCTTTGAAGAGGATCTGCCGTCATGTAACAGGAGCGGATCTTTCAGATGAAATGGTAAAAGCCGCCAGGGAAATGTGTGAAGATAGGGAAGGGTATGACTTTATCGTAAGCAGGGCGGAAGAGATCCCCGCTGTGGAAGGCGGCTATGATATAGTATCGGCGGCTGGCGCGGCACCGTGGATAGAAATGGGGGCTTTTTTGGGAAACCTCAGGAAAATCATGTGTGAAGAGGGTTATGTGCTGATTTATGATTTTGGCATTTCCGATCGAATGAAAGAGAACGGGAGCTATACCGAATGGTGGCACGAAGCTTATTTGAAGGAATTCCCAAGACCCTTCCGAAATGAGCATGTATGGACGGCAGAGGATGTGAGGCCGTATGGTTTTTCCATGCTGGGGCAGGAGCAGTATGAAATGGAGTATGAATTCGACAAGGATTCCTTTGTCCGGTTTATGATGCTTCAGTCCAATGTCAATGCGAAGATTGAAGGAGAGGGCAGGGATGCGGAAGAAGTGAAAAAATGGCTGGAACAGTCGCTTGCCCCGGTTTTTCACAAAGAAAAGGAAACTTTGCTTTTTACCGGGTACAGCTGGTATATAAAACGGGAGGGCGCGGATTTTGGATAAGGATTTGATTTACGAAATTCTTTCCGCAGTAGAGGAAATACCGGAAGGGCGTGTTGCTACTTATGGGCAGATCGCCCGGTTGATTGGCAGGGATAAGAATGCAAGGCTTGTGGGCAAGGTGCTTAGCGTGGCTGAATATTTTGGAAAGTATCCCTGCCATAGGGTGGTAAACCATGCAGGGCGGCTCGTTCCCGGATGGAAGGAGCAGGAGCATCTGCTTCTCCAGGAAGGCGTGCTTTTTAAGGATGCGGCCCATGTGGATCTGAAACGCTGCCAGTGGGACTGTGGAAGCAACTGACGAAAGGAGAAAAGAGGACATGTTGTATATGATGCGTTATGAATCGCCTGTCGGCCTGCTCCTGCTTGCGGAAAAGGATGGGGCGCTGGCCGGAGTTTGGATGGAAGGGCAGAAATATTATCTTGGCGCTCTGCGGACCCGGAGGGGGGAGATGCGGGAAAATGCGGGTTCTAGGATTTTAAACGAGACAAAGGACTGGCTGGACAGCTATTTTAGAGGAGAAAGACCGGCGATCGAAGAATTGGTTCTCCGCCCGGAAGGAAGTGAGTTTCAGAAAGAGGTGTGGAAAATTCTTTGCAGGATCCCATATGGGAGGACAAAGACCTATGGAGAAATCGCGCGGGAAATCGCGGCCGGCCGCAGGCTGGAGAGCATGTCCGCACAGGCGGTAGGAGGCGCGGTAGGCCATAATCCTATATCCATCATAATCCCCTGCCACCGCGTGGTCGGCGCAAATGGCAGTTTGACAGGATATGCGGGAGGCGTGGAAAAGAAGAGGAAGCTGCTTGCTTGGGAAGGGGCGGATGTGGAGAAATGAAAAATCATGGATCAGACCATGCCAATGTTTTATGCTATTCCCATAAATCTTTTTAATTTTTCGATATTGTTATTTAATATAAGCTCATCATCCACGTTTAACTCTTCTATCAGTTTGCAGGCCAAATCAAATCTTCCAACCCAGCCCGGGTCATGGGCATCGGAGCTTATGATAAGAGGAACCTGGTATTGCTGGCAGAGAGGCAGCATTGTCCTATAGTTTTCATAACAGTTCAAACGATACTTTGTTTTGACCAATGAACTATTGTTGACTTCCAAAGCCACATGGTATTTTTTTGCCGCAAGAACTAACCGTTCATAATCCAGTGGGGTATGATCGTCATCGGGATGGGAAATAAAATATACTTTCGGATTTTTCATGCATTGGATGATATTTGATGTATTTTCATCCCGGCCTTCGTTCTCATAACATGGTCTGTGGATGCCTGCAATCGCAAAATCAAGATAATCGATGTATTTCTGCTCCAGCGACAGTCTGCCGCCATTTAAAACATTGATTTCACAACCATGCAGGACTTCCACCCCATGGATCATTCTGGGGATAATTTCCAAATTCGAATAATAAAACGGATTGACAGTCCCAGGAATTCCAGGAGCATGCTCGGTAATACCTATTAAAGCAAGCTCTTGTTCTTTTGCCGCCTCCGCCATTTCCCTTATTGTACCATAAGCATGGCCGCTCGCGAGCGTGTGCATATGAATGTCCGCTATTATTTTTTTCATATGAGAAGCCTCCTGTTCATGAAATGATTATATTCTTTTTTTCTGCTGCGGGCAATACCAGATATGAAAGTTCATTTTTACAAGCGCTCTGGCGTGCCAGGAACGGAACAGGGCATCGGCTGGGGAAAGGTCTGCCGGGGAGCCGATTTTCTGCTGTTGTGTACAATCAGTAATTTCACTTATGAAATGGTAAATGGCCAGAGCGAAACCGCCAAGGATGGCGGTTTCAGGAAGCATGGGCATGGATGCCTTTGCTTCCGGCTCGTTCGTTGGTATATCATTATCCATTTCATTAGTGAAATCTGATTGGAAACTCCAGCAGAAAATTGGCTCCCCGGCAGACCTTTCCCCAGCCGATGCCTTGTTCCGTTCCTGGCACGCCAGAGCGCTTGTAAAAATGAATTTTCGTATCTGGTTTCCCGCAAAAACTTGACATAAATGGAAAACAAGCGCAAAATACATAGAAGTAAAGAGTTTGGAAAGGAGCGTATGGCGCGATGGCAAAAATTGATATCGTATCCGGCTTTTTAGGGGCTGGGAAAACAACATTGATAAAGAAGCTGTTAAAGGAAGCTTTGGTTGATACAAAAGTGGTTTTGATAGAAAATGAATTTGGTGAAATCGGCATTGACGGAGGATTTCTGAAAGAGGCCGGCATTGAGATCAAGGAAATGAATTCCGGCTGTATCTGCTGTTCCCTGGTGGGGGATTTTGGAGCATCTTTGAAGGAAGTGCTGGATACCTATGCGCCGGAAAGGATATTGATCGAACCTTCGGGGGTAGGAAAGCTTTCGGATGTAATGAAGGCTGTCCAGGATGTGGTATCGGAGACAGAGGTAAGCCTGAATAGCGCGGTGGCGGTAGTAGATGCCGTGAAATGCAAGATGTATATGAAGAACTTCGGGGAATTTTTTATAAACCAGATCGAACATGCGGGGACGGTGATCTTAAGCAGGACAGGAAAAATAAGTGCGGAAAAACTTGCTGCCTGTGTGGAAATGATCAGGGAGCATAACCCCAGGGCAACGATTGTCACCACGCCATGGGAAGAGCTGGACGGAAAAGATATTCTGGACACAATCGAAGGGGCGAAGGATCTGGAAGCGGAACTGATGGAGGAAGTCCGCAGGAAGCATGAACAGGAGGAACATCATTCGAAGGATGAGCATGGGCCGGACTGCACCTGCGGCTGTCACGGCCACCATGATCATGATAAAGAGCATGGACACGATCATCACGAGGGCGAATGCTGCCATGGCCACCAAGGGCATGACGGTCATGAAGAATGCCATCACGACCACGACCATCATAAGGAATGCTGCCACGATCACCATCATCAGGGACATGACAGTCATGAGGAATGCGACCATGACCATCACGAAGAATGCTGCCACGGCCACCATGGACATGAAGACCACCACGGCCACCACCATGCGGACGAAGTATTCACGAGCTGGGGCATGGAAACGCCGGCTGCCTACACGGCGGAGGAGGTCGGCAGACTGTTAAAGGAGCTGGAGCGCGAGGATGAATACGGGCTTGTGCTTCGGGCAAAAGGGATGGTTTCTGCCGGGGACGGTACATGGGTTTATTTCGATTATGTGCCGGGCGAATGCGATATCAGGGAAGGAAGGCCGGATGTGACAGGACGGATCTGCGTGATCGGCTCCAGGCTTGCGGAAGAAAACCTGAAGAAACTATTTGCCCGTTAGGTCATAAAAAGATTGCGGAGGTCGGCAAATGAAATCGGTATATATGATCAATGGATTTTTGGAAAGCGGCAAGACGGAATTCATTTCTTATACATTAGGACAGCCTTATTTCCAGATAAAGGGAAAGACTCTTTTGATCCTTTGCGAGGAAGGAGAGATCGAATACGATGATTTCCTGTTAAGGAGCAGCAGGACGGAGCTGGAGCTGATAGAGGATGAGGAGGATTTTACCCCTTCCCGTCTGATCGAGCTGGAAAAAAAGCACAAGCCGGAGCGGATTATTATTGAGTACAACGGCATGTGGAATTTTAAAAATATGAAGCTGCCCTGGCATTGGACGGTGGAGCAGCAAGTGACGACCATCGATGCGTCCACATTTCCCATGTATTATAATAATATGAAAACATTTCTGGCAGAGATGGTGCGGAAATCAGAGCTGATTATTTTTAATCGGTGCGACGGCATTGAAGATTTGAACAGTTACAAAAGGAATATAAAAGCGATTAACCAGAAAGCGGATATTGTGTTTGAAACTTCCGAAGGAGAGGTCGATGAGATCATGGAGGACGACCTTCCCTACAGCCTGGACGATGAGCTGCTGGAACTGGATGACCAGGGTTACGGGATATGGTATCTGGATTCGCTGGATCATCTGGAAAGATATATCGGGAAAAAGGTGCGGTTTACGGCGATGGTGTTAAAACCCAGAAGTTTTCCCAAGGGTTATTTTGTGCCGGGAAGGATGGCGATGACCTGTTGTGCGGACGATATGGCGTTTCTTGGATTTGCCTGTGCCTATGAAGGGGCAGGAGATCTGAAAGAAAAACAGTGGGTGAGAGTGACTGCGGTAGTAAAGAAGGAGTATTTTGCGGATTATAGGGAAGAAGGCCCTGTGTTGGAGGCGGTGAGCGTAGAGAACACGAAAGCGCCGGAAGAGGAGATTATTAGTTTTATATAGGAACAGGACGGAAATATGGCGGAAGAGAGCGAAAGAGAGCTTCTTCAGTTGAAAAAGCGGCTGGCGGAGCTTTCCAGAAAATCTTATGAACACAATATTTATACGTATACGGGATTTTTAAGCATGGCGGAACAGGATGCTTTTTACAGCATGTCCATGGAGGAGAGAGGAAAGGATTATGGGATGTCCGGCGGACGGGAGGGCTGCGAGCGGCAGATGCTTCGGTTTGGCAGTTTGGAGAGCCTTGGGTATGAGGAGGATTTTCCGATTGTATGTTTGGCGGTGAAGCCTCTGTCGGAAAAATTTGCGGAGGCTCTGGCCCACAGGGACATACTGGGAGCTGTGATGAACCTTGGCATAGACAGAAGCAATCTGGGGGACATTTTTATAGAAGGAAAGGCGGCTTGGCTGTTTTGCACGGAGAAAATCGCCCCCTATTTGATAGAGAACCTGCAAAAGGTAAGGCATACCCATGTAAAGTGCAGCATAGCGGATGCGGGAAAAGAGCTGCCGGTGAAAGAGCCGGAGGAAATGCATTTTACCGTTGCTTCCGAAAGGGCTGACGGAATGGTCGCAAAGATCTACAATTTGTCCAGAAGCCAGAGCCTGGAGCTTTTCAGGGGGAAGAAGATATATGTGAACGGCAGGCTGAATGAGAATAACAGCTATATGATGAAGAGCGGGGATATCGTTTCCGTCCGGGGGCATGGAAGGTTTGTATATTATGGGGCGGACCATGAGACGAAAAAGGGAAAATGGAGCGTGTCGGCGGGCATATATCGGTAATGCGGCGGACGAAGGAGGAAAGCTATGTATTCGTATACCATGGCGCAGTGGTTATTTTTCTTTTATTTTTACTGTTTTTTTGGATGGTGTTTTGAATCGTCCTATGTTTCTTTGAAAAACAGACATCCGGTAAACAGGGGCTTTATGCGGGGCCCGTTTCTCCCTTTGTATGGAAGCGGGGCGGTCATGATGCTGATTGTATCCATGCCGTTCCAGCACAACCTGGTTTTGACTTATATTGCGGGATGCATCGGGGCGACGGCGCTGGAATATGTGACGGGAGTGACGATGGAAGCCTTGTTCAAGGTGAGGTATTGGGATTACTCTAACCAAAGGTTTAATTTCCAGGGACAGATCTGCTTGAGTTCCACGCTGGCATGGGGCGGATTGACCATATTGATGACAAGAGTGGTGCATAAGCCCATCGAGCAGATGGTGCTGTCCATACCGGAGGGTGTTCTTTCTGCGGCAGTATTTGTGCTGACTGTTTATATCGTGGCGGATTTTACCCTGTCCTTCAAGACGGCGATCGATCTGCGGGATATTCTTATGAAAATGGAAGCGGCCAGGGAAGAGCTGGAACGGGTGCAGAAGCGTCTGGATGTGATTATTGCGGTTTCCAATGAGGAATGGGAAACGAAGGTGCGGGAATATAATGAGAAGAAACAGGAACGCAGCGCAAGGGCGGACGAGCTGATCACAGGAATCGAAGAACGCCTGGGAAGCCTGAAAGAAAAAATACAGAGCGGGATTTCCTTGTATCCTGACAGCATGAAAGAAGAGATTCAGGAGCTGCGCATGAAATACAGGCTGAATGCGGAAAGCCGGAGACAGCTTGGTACGCTGAAAGATTTTTATAAACGCCAGATGATCAAAGGAAATCCGATGATGGTATCGAGGCGGTTTAAGGATGCCCTTCAGGAACTGAAGGAAACGGCGGATGAGAGATTGAAAAAATAAAGGGAGCTTATGCTCCCTTTTGATGTGTGTAAAAATGTTCCGTCATATGCAGCTGCGCTTTGCGCTTATGCCCTTTATACAATGCCAGAAATTTATTATAGACCCAGAAAGAATAAATGAGAACGTCGTTGATCCGTCCGATCTTTTGTTTCGTAGTAAACATGTACCGTTCCCCGCCGGAATAGATGGAGGTATCGGAACGCAGGGCGTGGATCAGGTCGGTTTCGTTTTTGATTTGGGCATCGATCATGGTATAGCCCATGCCGGCGCAAAGCCCTTTATGGGAATCGCTGCCGCCGATCCCGGGTTTATGGAAACGCTTCGCCAGTTCGGAAGCCGCCCGGTTGGATTCCGGCTCTTCACAGGCATTATAGGTTTCGATAAAATCAAAACGGGAAACCAGATCCCGCGTTCTCTTTCCGCGCCTGGTATTCATAAGGCTTAAATATTTTTCCCCGCAGGGATGCGCCGGGCCGAGGATTCCTCCGAAATGATGGACGATATCGACCAACAGGCCTACGGGAAGCCCGCGAAGCTCTAAAATAGGCAGTTTTACCCCTGTGGGCATAATAACAATAATATGTCCAGCGTCAATCGTGTCGTATTCAATCCCTTTCAGGACGACAAAGTCCTCGAAATCCTTGTCCGTGTCCCGGATACTTTTCTGATAATGGCGGTATGCCTTATAGGAATTGTGGTCGGTAATGAGCATGCCCTGGTATCCTTTTTCACGCAGGGCGAGAATGGTTTCATAAAGTGTGATTTTGCCATCCAAGGATCCTTCCTTTGTATGGCAGTGCATATCCAGTTTCAAGCGATACCTTCTTTCTTTGTGGATAGATGGAGACCGGATCATTGCCGGCGGTTATCGGTTTCAGCCAGGCGGCGGTATTTCTTACAGCCGTTTGCCGCACTTCTCTTCGCAGTATTTGCAGCGGTAGATTTCTTTTTGTTCATCGGACAAAATGAATATATGCGGCAGTTCCTGTTCAATAGAAGTGATGCATCTCGGGTTTTTGCATTTGATGATATTGCGGATTTCCTTAGGAAGCGCAAGTTCCTTTTTATCCACGATCTCGCCGTCCTTAATGACGTTTACCGTAATATTATGGTCGATAAAGGCAAGAACGTCAAGATCCAAGGTGTTAATATCGCATTCCACTTTCAGGATATCCTTTTTTCCCATTTTATTGCTTCTGGCATTTTTGATAATGGCAACGGTGCAGTCGAGCTTATCCAACTGGAGATGATGATAGATGGAAAGGCTTTTGCCCGCCGCTATATGGTCTAAAACAAAGCCTTCTTCGATTTTTCCTACGTTTAACATAGTATCAGTATACCTCCTTTAGCGGTTTTTATTTCGTGGATTCGAGCAAAGTGAGAATCAGCGCCATGCGGACATATACGCCGTACTGCACTTGTTTAAAATAAGCGGCTCTTGGATCGTCATCCACTTCCACGGAAATCTCGTTGACGCGGGGAAGCGGATGGAGAACCAGCATGTCCTGTTTGGCAAGAGCCATTTTTTCTTTGTTCAGGATATAGAAATCCTTTAAACGGACATAATCTTCTTCATTGAAAAAGCGTTCCCTTTGCACCCTCGTCATATACAAGAAATCCAGGCGGGGCATGATCTCTTCCAGTCGGATGACCTCCTCATAGGAAATATTTTTTTCTCTCAGCATTTCCGTGATATAATCGGGAACCCGCAGCTCCTGGGGGGAGATAAAAATAAAATGCACGTTGGGATAGCGCATCAGCGCATTGATCAGCGAGTGGACGGTTCTGCCGAATTTCAGGTCCCCGCAAAGGCCGATGGTGAAATTTCCCAAAGAGCCTTTTAAAGAACGGATGGTGAGCAGGTCCGTCAATGTCTGGGTCGGATGCTGGTGGCCGCCGTCGCCGGCATTGATAACCGGGATGGAGGATTTTTCCGCAGCGACCATAGGAGCGCCCTCTTTATGGTGGCGCATGGCGCAGATGTCCGCAAAGCAGGAAATAACCCGGATGGTGTCGGACACGCTTTCCCCTTTGGAAGCGGAAGAAGAAGCGGCATCGGAAAAGCCGATGACGCTGCCGCCTAGGTTCAGCATGGCCGCTTCAAAACTGAGCCTTGTGCGGGTGCTGGGTTCGTAAAAACAGGTGGCAAGTTTCTTGCCTTCGCACATTTTCGCATATTTTTGCATATTGTTCTCGATATCATTGGCCAGATCAAAGAGCTGGTCCAGTTCTTCGACCGTGAAATCAAGGGGACTCATTAAATGTCTCATGGTGAATATTCCTTTCTGATCGTAACAAACGCTGCCACGCTTTGCGAGCCAGCTTATTGTAACAAACGCTGTCACGCTTTGCGAGTCAGCTTATTGTAACAAACGCTGTCACGCTTTGCGAGTCAGCTTATTGTAACAAAATCGAAGAGAACCAATGTTCTCTCCGATTTAAAAATGTTTCTGCTTCTATTATGTATGGGATAGATAGGCTAACAGATCCTCCACGGATTTGCGCCGGGGCGCTGCCGGTTCCTCTGCCGGATAACCGATGGGGATCAGTGCGATGACCTCCCGGTCTTCGGGAAGGTTTAAAAGTTCCCCTGCTTTTTCATCGTCAAAAATACCTTCGATCACGCTGCCGATGCCATGCTCGTAAGCGGCGAGGCAGAAAGACTGGGATGCGATGCCGGCATCGAACATCTGCCAGGAGTCCCCCCTTCTTGTAGTGAAAGAACCGTCCCTTTCATAGCCGCATCTGTTTTTTATGGCAGCGATGACAATTAACATCGGCGCTCCCTTGATAATAGCGCCGTTATTGGGAAATGCGGAAGTACATTCGTCAGCAATCTTATCCTTTAATTCGCCCTCCACTGCAATATAACGCGCGATCTGCGTATTTTTCCAGCTGGGGGAATAGGATGCCGTCTCGATGATCTCCTCAAGCAGGGAATGGTCGATCGGCTGGTCAGTGAATTTACGGATGCTCCTGCGTCCTTTGATACATTCTTTTGCTGTCATTCGCTACCTCCTTTAAAGCAGTTATTGTTTTATAAATTTGTTTGGCATCATGAAATACTTCCTATTTCATGAAATGCTCCTTATTTCATGATATGCTCCTTATTTCATGATATCATAACGCAGGAACGCTTTCAACTCGAAAAGGAAAATCCTTTGAAAATTTTAAGACTTGTGGTGGGAAAACATATTGCATTTGGAAGGATATAGGGATACGGTAATATCTTTAAAGAAAGATTTATTTTATGTCTTTCATGATTTTTAAATTGTATTTTTACATTCCAACTCCGTTCGCTTAAAATCCAAGCATTGTTTTCTGATGGCAAAATTCTGTTATAGCGCAGCTATTTTTTTGTCTACGAAGTCAAACAACAAGCTCCACATATCAAAATCTGTATTCAGATATAGGTTTCTTTCCAGCTCCGTGATTCTCTCGATTATTTCTTTTTTTAATTCATGGTTCTCATTGAAACAGTTGATTTCGTATTCTTGATGACTATTTTCCAGAAATTTGCTTCTCATGATATCTGGTGGACACAATGAACATATTTCTTCAAGAATATCTGCGTCATTATCATCGGTGATTGCCCGAAATGCCCGAATAATTTGGGGAGCATAGTGTCCAATAGAATTTTCCAAAAATGTAAAAATTCCTTCCATAGTCAGCTCTGTATCAAACGCAATTATAAAATAAGCAACTTGAATAAAATCTGCCCATCTCGACCACTGTTCCACTTTACAGCAGTCCCACATATCCAAGGAAAGCTTTTCACAAAGTGTTTCACCAGTGTACTGATTAATATCTATATCGCTGCCGTCTATCCATTGCATCCATCTGTCCTCCATAACTTTCAATTTATGTATTTGATTATAAAATATTTGCCAGTCACCCACAATACATATTTCTTCTGCCCGGCCGCATTCCATCCGTCCGCCGCATATTTTCTCCGGCTTGAAATCCCGGCAGCAAAATAGTATACTGGGAAAATAGCAGGAATCGGAAAATGAGGAGGCTTGGATGGCGAAAAAGAAATATTATGCGGTCAGGAAAGGGCTGCGGACAGGAATATTCGAAAGCTGGCAGGAATGCCAGGCGGTCGTATCGGGATATGGGAATGCGGAGTACAAGAGCTTTTCTTCCAGGGAGGAAGCGCAGGATTATTTGAGCGGGACGGATGCAGGGCCGGATGGGGCGACTTCGGAAGAGGATTTTGGGCAGGAACCTGGAAAAGTGATCGCGTACGTGGACGGAAGCTATGACGATAAGTTGAAAAAGTATTCGTTTGGATGCATTCTCCTGCTGCCTTCCGGCGATATTGTGAAAGAATCCGGGAACGGGGACAATCCGGAGTCGCTGGCGATTCGGAATGTGGCGGGGGAGATGCTTGGCGCGATGTATGCCGTAAAATGGGCGATGGTCAATGGCTATAAGGAAATCGAACTGCGGTATGATTATGAAGGGATTGAAAAATGGGTGCAGGGAATATGGAAGGCGAAAAATGAGCTGGCGCAGAAATATGCGGCGGCAATGAACGACTGGAAGAGATCCATACGTATTTCCTTTTTGAAGATTGCAGCCCATTCCAATAACAGGTATAATGATATGGCAGACGAGCTTGCCAAATCGGCGCTGATCCATGGAAACGGGATTCCCAGGATCAGCAGGCATCATGCAGAGCAAAGTTAAGGAAAAGGAGAAAAAGCGATGGAATATGTGGAAAGAAAAAGGCTGCTGTTTTTCGGCTTGCCATGGACGTTTACGAAGTATACGGTAAGGGAGGATGATGTGGTGATCAACAGCGGCTTTCTGAAAACCTGTGAGAATAACTGCTATATGTATAAAATTCAGGACGTGGAGCTGCAAGTATCCCTGATGGAGCGGATTTTCGGTCTCGGGACGGTGGTATGCTATACCGGCGACACGACCCATCCGAGGCTGCTGCTGGAACGGATTAAAAACGCAAAAGAAATCAAGGATTATATCCTGAAAGAATCGGAAGAGGCCAGAAGGAAGAGAAGGACATTGAATACGCTGAATATCGGTTCCGAAGGAATAGATGATATAGACGATAGGGATTAGTTTATTTTTCATCGGTTTCCCTGACTAGGCGCTCGAAAAGAAGCCCGGCGAAAATCCAGCAGGGCAGATAATCCAGGCGTACGACTTTTTTGATGTTCCATTTGGAACGTTCGTAATTCCATGGGCAGAGTTCGCGGCGCATTAAAAGGGAACCGGTGACGAATTCGCCGATAAAGATAAGGACGGCGTAAACAAAACCGCGCACGAGGAAATGGCATTTTTTTATCATGCTGCATATGGGCGCAAGGAAAGCGGCCATGCCGTATATGGGAAACATCCAGATGGAAGTGTTTCCGTTTAGGGTGAATTCCCTCCTGCGGAAGGAATTCAGGGCGGTAAAGGATATCTCCAGGCACCAGCCGAGGATACCGCAATGGATGAAGTTATGCACTATTTTTTTCATAGGCATAGTATTTCCTGTTTTTTGGGAAATATACTGGGAAATCCGGCAGACAGAAAGGAGTATGGTTATTAGGATGAAAGATACAGCGGTAGAGATGGCAAAGAGGCTGCTGGTGGACAGTATCTGGAAAAGCGCCAATCTGGAAGGACTGGGAACTACTTTCCCGAAAACAGAAGCGATACTTGCGAATGCCCCTACGACGACCAAAACGGAAGAGGTGTTGTTTGTTATTAATATGAAACGGGCATGGCAGTTTTTATTGGATAATTTGACATATCATAATAGCATCATGCTTCTGCGAGAGTATGACAAGATTGTTGGAGAATTGTTATTTCACTATGCTGGTGAAATAAGGACGATCCCGGTACAGATCGGGGGTACGTCCTGGGAGCCTGAGATGCCGCATACGGGAGTTATTATGGAATCTATCGAAGAGATGGAACGGATAGAGGATATTGAGTTAAAAGCATTGAAGTATTTCTGTTATATTGCCCGGACGCAAATGTTTATTGACGGGAATAAGCGGGTAGCGCAGCTAATGGCGAATAAAGTTTTAATAGAGAATAATGTCGGCATTTTCCAAGTTCCGATCGAACTGCTGGAACAATTTAAAGAGCTGCTCATTCAGTTTTATGAAAGTGGGGATGATGGGAAAATCATAGAATTTATGAAAGAATATTGTATCAGGCACTTAGCGTAGTGTGAGAAGAGTTTCTAACCACTCGCAGCAAAGGCTGCTTCGCGGAGAAACTCTAGACTTGCGTTGCAAGTCTTTCTCACACCGAAAAATGCCTGAAAAGCGGCATTTTTCATCGGGATTTGCCCCAAATACGGGCATTTTTCCTAGGTTTTCGTTCCGGTTATCATTTCTTTATTTCTTTTTCTCTTCTTTCGCTTGTTCCTCAAGAGCCGCTTTTTCGGCTGCGTCAAAAACGGTGACGTTGACAGGACCCGTGGTCGGGGTTTTGTACATCGGCGTGTCGCTGTCGAAGACGGTGAAGTAAACGTAGTCGGAAGTGATATTCACATTGGTGTAATTGCCGGAGGCCACCACTTCGTTCTGGCTGCCGTCGATATACATGCGCTTGAGGGCCGGGTCGCTGGTGGAATTTTTCTGGTAATAAATATAGTCCCCGTGGATATTAAATAAGTCCACCCTGTCCTCGGTCAGCACCTGGATGCTGTTCTCTACCGGGAAATAACGGCACAGGCGGTAGTTGTTGGCAACATCCATATAGTAGTAATATCCGTTGTAATAAATGGGGTTCCATACATCGGCTCCTGTCCACTGGACGGCGACGGAATGGTTATAAGTGTTCATCGTATACAAGTAATGGTCGTCCTGGGTGCCGCTGAAATACATGACGCCGTCTACGATGCAGGCCGGGTTGACCAGGTAATCCGCCACCAGTATGTCTTCGGATTTATCGATTTTGATTTTATAAAGCTCCGTGCCGTTTTGGTTGTAATTGCTGAAATTCTGGTAAAAAAGATAATTGCCGCAAAGCTGGATCGTTATGGCGTTGCCTCTTTTGAGGCAATGCGCGTCTTTTCCATTGAGCTTGCTGCGGAAAATACCGTAATTGCGCTGTACATAACTTTCCCCCTTTTTGGCGCTGTCCATATAATAATAAAGATAGTGGGAGTCGGCGTTGATGGATGTCACCTTGGAGGTGCTCAGCTTTTTCATGTCCGTTCCGTCAGGGTTCATGGAATAAAGGCAGCCGTCGTCATAGAGATTGGAAAAATAGACGATGCCTTCCGATTCGCAGAAAAGCCCTCCGTTATTCAGATTTCCCGCCGTGTTGCCGTTGACATAGCCTTTATTCATTTTTACCCGCTGGGATAAAAGCATGAATACCATGACCGAAGCGAAAATAAGTATGGCGACTGCGGCGATTATAATGGTTCTTGTTTTCTTTTTCTTTTTCATCGTTTTAACCTCTTAGCTGGACTGATTTTGTCAAATAAATTATAAACGGTTATCCACTTGCTATCAAGTGGGTTTTGTTATAAGATTAAAAAAGATTAGCGTGAAAAGTACTTCTAAAGCTCACGCCAAAGGGCGTTTCGCTAAGAAGTACTAGATTTGCTTCGCAAATCTTTTTCACGCAGAAAAATGCCTGAAATACGGCATTTTTCATAGGGATTTGCCTAAAAAACAGGCATTCTTCATAGGGATTTGCCCAAAGTAAGGGTATTCTTCCCATAGATTGGCATCGTCGGAAGGCGGTATGGAGGTGGAGTATGGATTTGGCGGATTTGAGGGAACAGATTGACGGGATCGATAAGCAGATCGTGGAGTTATATGAGCGGAGAATGGACATTTCGAGGCAGGTCGCGGAATATAAAATCGAAACGGGGAAAAAGGTGTTCGATAAGGAAAGGGAAGAGGAGAAGCTGCGGAAAGTAAAATCCATGACAGGGGATGAGTTTAACCGCCATGGGGTGGAGGAGCTGTTCGAGCAGATCATGTCCATGAGCAGGAAGCTGCAATACAAAATGCTGGCGGAAAAGGGGGGCATGGGAAGGCTTCCTTTTATGGAAGTGGACAGCCTGGAGAAAGAAAAAGCGAGGGTGGTTTTCCCGGGGGCGGAGGGCGCTTATACCCAGGAAGCCATGAAGCGTTTTTTTGGCAAAGATGTGAACAGTTTCCATGTGGATACATTCCGCGATGCGATGATCGCCATTGATGAGGGAAGGGCGGATTACGCAGTGCTGCCGATCGAGAATTCCACGGCGGGCATCGTGAATGAAATCTATGATATGCTGGTGGAATTCGAAAATTATATCGTAGGGGAACAGATCATAAAAATCGAACATTGCCTGATGGCGATGCCGGGAACGAGGCTGGAGGACATAAAGACCGTGTATTCCCACCCCCAGTCACTGATGCAAAGCTCCAAATATCTGCGGGAACACGCTTCCTGGCGGCAGATCGGCATGGATAACAACGCTTTTGCGGCAAGAAAGGTAGCGGAGGACGGGGACGGGACACAGGCGGCGATAGCCAGCGCCCATGCGGCGGAAACATATGGACTGGAAATACTGGAAAAGGGAGTGAACCGGTCCAGCGCCAATTCCACCCGCTTTATTATTGTGACGAATCGGAAGATCTTTTTGAAAGATGCGGGAAAAGTCAGCATTTGTTTTGAAGTTCCCCATGAAAGCGGCTCCCTTTACCATATGCTTTCGCATATCATTTATAATAACCTGAATATGAATCGGATAGAAAGCCGGCCCGTGGAAGACCGGAACTGGGAATACCGTTTCTTTATCGATTTTGACGGCAACCTTGGGGACGGCGCGGTGAAAAATGCCCTGCGGGGGCTCCGGGAAGAGGCTAGGAATATGAGGATATTGGGCAATTACTAACGGGAAGAGAAATTCTAAGGCTTGCGCGAGGGGGCATTGGAAAATGAGAGAGCGGGAATTGATCGTATATAGGAATTTGGAGGACGGCGGGCTGGTGGGCGATATGGCCTGGCTGATGGAAAATTGCGGGAAAAAAGAGGGAGGCTTGGAGCTGGATGCGGGAGAGGGACGAAAGAAGAGCCGTTCTTTGTTGTACCATTGCATGCATCAGCTGTTGGAAATGGCAGGACACCATGGTTTTTATGGGAATTTGTGGCATTGCTGCCTGGCGAACCTTCTGGTAAATAATGAAAACAGTTACAGCATGGCATGCGAAATGCGGGGGGAAGTGCAGGGGACGATCAACCATGCCGTGCTTCATGATATGGCTATCTTTAAAGAATGGTATGACTATGATTTCAGGGAGATGATGGACCGGCTTGATGTATGGGAATTTGAACTCGTTCTGGATTACGACAGCTGCGAGCGGGAAAGCAAGGTGTATAACAGGCGCATTTGCAAGCGGATCTGCAATCTGGCAAAACGGTTCCAGCAGGATCGTTCCGCAGAGGAGATGAAAGCGACCCTGACGGAGTTTTACCGGGAATACGGCGTGGGGAAATTCGGGCTGCATAAGGCGTTCCGCATCGTGCGTGGGGAGCAGGGGGCGGATATTGTTCCTATTTTAAATATGGCGCATGTACATTTGGATGATTTGGTGGGCTATGAGATTCCGAAAAGGAAGCTGATCGAAAATACGGAAGCTTTTGTGGAAGGAAGGAAGGCGAATAACTGTCTGTTGTTCGGCGATGCCGGGACGGGAAAATCTTCCAGCATGAAAGCGGTGGCCAATACGTATTATGATAAGGGGCTCCGCATGATCGAGGTGTACAAGCACCAGTTCCGGGATCTGAACGATGTGATCGCGCAGATCAAGAACCGCAATTATAAGTTTATTATATATATGGACGACCTCAGCTTTGAGGAGTTCGAAACCGAATATAAATATTTAAAGGCCATCATCGAAGGAGGGCTGGAGAAAAAACCGGAAAACGTGCTGATTTATGCCACTTCCAACCGAAGGCATTTGATTAAGGAAACCTTTGCGGATAAAGAAGGGCGCAGGGACCAGCTGCACGCCAGCGATACGGTTCAGGAAAAGTTGTCTTTGGCATTCCGCTTCGGGGTGACGATCTTCTTTGGCGCGCCGGATAAGCGCCAGTTCCAGGAAATCGTCAGCGCATTGGCGGAAAGGAACGGCATCGGGATGCCAAAAGAAGAACTTCTGGCGGAGGCGAACCGATGGGAGCTGTCCCATGGCGGACTTTCGGGAAGGACGGCGCAGCAGTTTATTGATTATTTGTTGGGTCTGGGAAAGCAGGAATGAGAAAAAGGGAAAGGCAGGAGATGGGATGAAAACATTTGCGGCGATTGATGTAGGTTCTTTTGAACTGTCCATGAAGATATTTGAAATATCTTCCAAGTCCGGCATGCGTGAGATCGATCATATCAGCCATCGGATCGACCTGGGGACGGAAACCTACGCGACCGGGAAAATGGCGAGGGAGAGGGTGGATGAACTGTGCCGTTACCTGAACGAGTATACAAAGATTATGAAGAGCTACCGGGTATCGGAATACAGGGCTTACGGCACGAGCGCTATCCGGGAAACGGAGAATACGAGCATTATTCTGGATCAGATCCAGCAGCGGACGGGGATCAAAATGGGGGTGCTCAGCAATTCGGAGCAACGGTTCCTGGGCTATAAGGCGATCGCGTTCAAAGGAGAGGATTTTAATAAGTTTATCGAGAAAGGAACGGCGATCGTGGATATCGGCGGCGGGAGCATACAGATATCCCTGTTTGACAATGACAAGCTGATGGCGACCCAGAATATGCGCCTCGGCGTGCTGCGTCTCCGGGAAATACTGAGCCATCTGGATGTCGGGACTGCCCAGTATGAAGCGCTGATTACGGAGATGGCCAATTCCCAGCTGTCGGTATTTAAAAAACTATACCTGAAAGATAAGCAGATTAATAATGTCATTATCGTGGACGATTATATCAATGCTTTGGTGCAGAAGAGATTTTTTTCAGAAAAAGTGGGGGAACCCATCGAAGCCAAATCCTTCCACAAGCTGATGAAGCTGGTGGGGGAGAAAACGCCCCAGGACTTGACGAGGATATTCGATATGCCCCAGGAGAGCATCGAACTGTTGTACATATCCTATGTGCTGTTGAAAAGGGTGATCGGCGTGATGGACGTGGAAATGCTCTGGGCTCCGGGAGTAACTTTGTGCGACGGCATCGCTTACGAGTATGCGCAGGATCATAAGATTATACTGCCGGAACACGATTTCGAGCAGGACATTCTTGCCTGCGCCCAGAATATCGGCAAGCGTTATATGGGAAGCCGGAAACGCGGGGAGACGCTGGAGAAGATCGCGCTGACGATTTTTGACAGCATGAAGAAAGTCCACGGCCTGGGGCAGAGGGAACGGCTGCTTTTGCGGCTGGCGGCGCTGCTGCACGACTGCGGCAAGTACATCAGCATGGTCAATCTGGGAGAGTGTTCCTACAGCATCATTATGGCGACGGAAATCATAGGTCTGTCCCATATCGAAAGGGAGATCGTGGCGAATGTGGTAAAATTCAACCACGAGGAATTTGAATATTACGAGGTGCTGCGGACATCCATCCTGGATCAGGAGGCATATTTGAAGATTGCCAAGCTGACAGCGATTCTAAGGGTCGCGAATGGGCTGGACAGGAGCCACAAGCAGAAGTTCAAAGATGTAAAAACCGTGCTGAAGGATGATGTGCTGACGATTACTGTGGACACCAATGAGGATATTACGCTGGAAAAAGGAATGTTCAGCCACAGGGCCGACTTTTTTGAAGAAGTCTACAGCGTGAAACCAGTGATCAAACAGAGAAGGAATTTTTGATGGAGGAAAACAGGAATTATGAATGGAAAGGAAATGGAGAAAAAGAATGGGGAAATTACTTTTTCGGATCCCCGTTATTATACAAACCGTGAACTGAGCTGGATCTTGTTTAATAAAAGAGTGCTGAGCGAAGCGAGGGATAAACATATTCCTCTTTTCGAGAGACTGAAATTCCTGAGTATTACTGCCTCGAACCTGGATGAATTTTTTATGATCAGGGTGGCATCTTTGAAAGATATGGTTCATGCAGGCTATATGAAGCCGGATATTGCGGGGCTGAATCCGTCAGAGCAGCTGAAGATGCTCAATGAGATAACGCATGATCTGGTAAACCAGCAGTATAGTACATACAACAGATCGCTGTTGCCGCTTCTTCTGGCAAACGGCCTTAGGATCGTGGAACACCACGAGGATCTGACAGCAAAAGAAGCCGCTTATGCGGACAAATATTTTGAGGAAAACGTGTATCCGGTTTTAACGCCCATGGCGGTGGATTCCTCCCGCCCGTTTCCGCTGATCAGGAATAAGACATTGAATATCGGGGCTTTGGTAAAGAAAAAGGAGGGGAAGGCAGAGAAAGAAGGCAAGGCAGTAAAGGAAGGCAAGTCGCCGAAAGAGGGCAGAACGGAAAAAGCAGGAAAAACGGAGCTGGAGTTCGCTACGGTCCAGGTACCCAGCGTGCTTCCGCGAATTATTCCTATCCCGTCGGAAAAGGAAGGGGAGAGGGCGGTTATCCTGCTGGAGGAGATTATCGAGAGGAATATTGAAAAACTGTTTTTGAATTACTATATTGTCTGCAGCAGCCCGTTCCGTATTATGCGCAATGCGGATCTGACGATTGAGGAGGACGAGGCCGAGGATCTGCTGAAGGAGATCGAGAAGCAGTTAAAGAAGAGGCAGTGGGGACAGGCGATCCGTCTGGAAGTGGAAAGCGGCATCGATAAACGGCTGTTAAAAATTATTAAAGATGATTTATCGATTGAAGGAGAAGACATTTACCAGATCGACGGCCCTTTGGATCTGACCTTTTTAATGAAAATGTATGGACTGGAAGGGTTCGGCCATTTGAAGGAATCCTCCTATCTGCCGCCGCAGCCTGTGCCGGAGCTGCCGGAGGACTGCAATATTTTTGACGAGATCAGGAAAGGGGATATCCTGCTTCATCATCCGTACCAGAGTTTTGCGCCGGTGGTGAATTTTATTAAGACGGCGGCGAAGGATCCCGATGTATTGGCGATCAAACAGACCTTGTACCGCGTCAGCGGCAATTCGCCGATCATAGCGGCGCTCGCCCTGGCGGCGGAAAATGGGAAACAGGTGTCGGTGCTGGTGGAATTAAAGGCCCGTTTTGATGAAGAGAACAATATCGTATGGGCGAAGATGCTGGAAAAAGCAGGCTGCCATGTTATTTACGGGCTGGTGGGGCTGAAGACACACAGCAAGATTACGCTGGTAGTGAGAAAGGAAGAAGACGGCATCCGCCGCTATGTCCATCTTGGAACCGGCAATTATAATGATGCGACGGCAAAGCTTTATACGGACGTGGGCATGTTTACGTGCAGCAGGCCGATCGGGGAAGATGCCACGGCGGTGTTCAATATGCTCTCCGGCTATTCGGAACCCCGCACATGGAATAAATTGTCCATCGCCCCTCTCTGGCTGAAGGATAAATTCCTCTATTTGATAAAGCGGGAGAAGCAGTATGCGCAGGCCGGCAGGCCCGCCCATATCATTGCCAAAATGAATTCCCTTTGTGACAAGGATATTATTGAGGCTCTGTATGAAGCCAGCGCGGCAGGGGCGAAAATCGAATTGATTATACGGGGGATCTGTTGCCTGAAGGTAGGAGTCCCGGGCGTGAGCGAGAATATCAGCGTGCGTTCCATCGTAGGCAATTTCCTGGAGCATAGCCGGATCTTTTACTTTGAAAACGACGGTTCGCCGGAAATGTACTGCGCCAGCGCCGACTGGATGCCGCGTAATCTGGAACGGCGGGTGGAGATTCTTTTCCCGGTGGAGGAAACGGGGTTAAGGAAGAAACTGATGCATATTTTGGAAGGGGAATTGAAGGATACGGTAAAGGCCCACGTGCTGAAGCCGGATGGAACTTACGATAAAGTGGATAAGCGGGGGAAGGTTATTTACAATTCCCAGCTGGAATTCTCCCTGGAGGCCAGGGCGGCGGCCGGACTGGGCAAAAAGGCGGCGGACGACCGCGTGTTCATACCGGAGATGCACCATGAATAGGATCGGGCGCGTGATTCTGGCCTCGGCATCGCCCCGGAGGAAAGAGCTGCTGGAACAGATCGGCATCGCCTATGAAACGATGCCAAGCGGGGCCGATGAGAATACCGAAAAGCAGCAGCCCGAGGATGTGGTACTCGAACTTTCCCTGCGGAAAGCGTCGGATATCCACGTCAGGCTGGAGGAAAAGGGAGAAGACGGATATACAGTGATCGGCGCGGATACGGTAGTTTCTTTTCAGGGAGAGGTGATGGGAAAACCGAAGGATGAAGAGGATGCCAGAAGGATGCTTGGCATGCTGCAAGGCAATACCCACCAGGTGTACACGGGCGTGGCGCTGTGCATAAAAAAACGGGGGAAGCCGGTTCGGTTCCGTACTTTTTATGAAAAAACGGATGTATCCATGTACCCGATGTCGGAAGAGGAAATCCGGGATTACGTGGCGACGGGGGAACCGATGGACAAGGCAGGAGCCTATGCGGTGCAGGGCGGATGCGCGGCGTATATTCAAGGCATTTGCGGAGATTATAACAACGTAGTGGGTCTGCCGGTGGGAAGGCTCTGGCAGGAACTGAAAATAGAAGATAACGGGAATATCCCGGGAATGGAAGGATAAACGGAAGAAATGATTCGATTGATAGCGAGCGATATAGACGGAACATTGATTAAAGACTCAACGCCGGATCTTTATCCCGAAATGGCGGATGCCATCCGGGAATTGAAGAAACGGGACATTTTATTCTGCGCGGCAAGCGGCAGACAATATGAAAGCATTCGGAATGTTTTCCGAGATATCAAAGAAGGCATTGTATTCATTGCGGAGAACGGCGCGCAGATCAGATACCAGGAAAAGGATATCCAGCTGACGCTGATGAAGCGGGAATATGCAGAGGCGATCATCCGCCAGATCCGGGAATATGACGGGATATGCGATATCATGGTATCCACGCCGAACGGCGGCCTGGTGGAGTCGAGGAATAAGGCGTTTGTGGATCTGCTGACCTATGGCTACCGGAATAAATTCACCCTGGTGGACGATGTGCTGGAAGCGGATGCGGAGATTATTAAGATAGCCGTATATCAGAAGGACAGCATAAGGGAGCTGGGGGAGGGCGTGCTGATTCCCCAATGGGGCGACAAGGTAAAGGCATGCATGTCCGGCGATGAATGGGTGGATTTTATGGATCTGTCCGTGGATAAGGGGAAGGCGCTTGCTTTTATACAGGATTATTTCCATATATCCAAAGAAGAAACGATGGCATTCGGGGATAACAATAACGATATCGGCATGATGCGGGCGGCAGAAGAAAGCTATGCGGTGGAGAACGCCAGGGAGGAAGTAAAGGCGGCGGCAAAGCATATTTGCCCGTCTTATCTGGAAAAAGGAGTATATCGGGTAGTAAAGGACTTGATTCTTGCCTGAGGACGTAGTGTGAGAAGAACTTCTAACGCTCATGCCAGAGGGCATTTCGCGAAGAAGTTCTAGACTTGCTTTGCAAGTCTTCTCACACAAGAGAATGCCCAGAAAACGGGCATTCTCCGCACAGATTTGTGTCACTGCACAGCAGCGACATGGGGGATAGTGTGAGAAGAACTTCTAACGCTCGCAGCAGAGGCTGCTTCGCGAAGAAGTTCTAGACTTGCTTCGCAAGTCTTTCTCACACCGAAAAATGCCCCAAATACGGGCATTTTTCATCCAGATTTGTGCCGCCGGGAGGCGGTATGGAGTTAGTGTGAGTAACATTGGGGGACTTGAAATCGGTTCCATGGATTTTATTAGGAAAGGAGGGAAGGATATGCATGAATATGATGATGCGGTTTTGGCATGTTTCCTGAAAAAACAAAGACAGCTTTTCCCGGAAGATGTGGCAGAAACCCCGGAAGAGGCGGAAGCGTTTCTGGAAGACTGTATGGCAGTCGTAGTGTCATCGGTGCGGGAAGTATCAGAATATTTTGAAGAAGCAGGCATCGATACGGAGGGCGCGGATGAAGAAGAACTACTGGGCACGGAAGAAGTGTTTGATATTGGCGACGGAAGGTATTTGATTGTGGAAGGTTAGTCGGTGGGGATGACTTGGGAGCAGGATTTTTTTACTTGGAAGGCGTGGAAGTAGGCGTTTTCCATGGGGATCCAGCGGGAAACGAAGTTTTTCAGCATTTCTTCCCCGTTGCGGGCGCGGATGCGGGCAACCTGGCAGTCGTAGGAGCAGGATAAAAATACCGAATATTGGTAAAGGCCGCGTAGTTCCGGGCGCATGCAGTAAGACCCTTCTATGATGGTAAGGGGCTTGGGGGAGAGAGTTATGGTGTCCCCATAGTTCATGATGTCGCAGCGGAAACGGCGGTAGGATACGTTGGAACCGTTTTGAAGAGGTTTCATGACTTCTTCGGCAAAGCGTTCATAATGGACATTTCCTCCCGGCTGGGCGAGGCGCTCCGGCGTACGGAGGCCGGGGGGAAGGAAGAAATCGTCCATTGGGATGACGTTACAGTCGAAATACATGGCCAGCAGACGGCTCAGCGTTGTTTTCCCGGAAGCGCAGTTGCCGTCGATGGCAAGAACAAGAGAGGCATTCTCCCGAAGGGAAGAATCCAAAGTGCGGATCAGCTGTAAAAAATCGGCATGGCTCTGCAGGACGACCCGGTAGGAGGGACGGTAGGCAAGATGGTAGGAGGCGCTGTGGCTGACAGAGGGGGCCTCCTGTTTTTTGTATTCTTCTAAGAAATCTTCCTGGCCGGGAAAGTAGGGAAGAAGGCAGTTTAAATTTTGTATGAATTTTTCCCGGTCGCCGTGTATCTCATTGGCTGTCTGGCAGAACATGGCGTTTAAAACCGGGAGTTCTTTTCTTTTCAGCGTATCGAGATAGATGCGCGTGAGGCCGTTCCCGATCGGCTCTGCTGCCAAAGGGGAAGAGGAATGGGGGATTTCTTCCCATTCCTCATAAAGCCTTTGCAGACAAGCTGGTTCATCGGAAACCATATGCCCGGGGCCTAATTCATTTTGATAAAGGAGCTTTATCCCGTCGATAAGCTCCATATGCGGATATTTAGTTAAGTGCGTCTGGATGAGCTGGTGAATCATATTCATAGTTGATAAAATGCGCTTTCTGTAATGCAACGATAATAATAGGTACTAAGATCAAATGGCAGATGATGCCGGGCATGGCGTTGAGGAAAGCGCCGGCAAGGAATGCCTGGAAGGAGAACTGTACCTGGCTGACTCCGGCGATAACGGTCATGACGGCCCCCCAGACAACGCGCCCTATAAGCATAGCTCCGATCAGGGAGATGTAAATGCCGGGAATGGTTTTCGGCAGTTTTTTGTAAAGAATCCCGGCTGTCGCGCCGTAAGCCGCCAGCTCGAAGGCCATCGCGGTTCCCGTAGGGAAAAGGGGCGGCATGCCGAACAGCATAAACCGAAGCAGCGGAGCCGCAAATCCTACAATAAGCCCATAAGGCCATCCGCAGATAAAGCCGCAGAGCAGGGCGGGGATGTGCATCGGCGACAGGGCGCTTCCGATCTGGGGAATCTGTCCGGTCAGAAAGGGCAGCACCATGCAGAGCGCGAGGCACAGGGCGGCATTTACCACATTTTTGACAGTTTCATTGTTTGTGTTTGGTTCTTTTTGCTTATGTTTCTTTGTTTTCATATGGAACAATCCTTTCCTAGTGAGATATCGCTGATGCGATGCCATAATATCTGCTTTCTTTACGGTGAAGTCAATATCCCGCAGCATTTGGCTTATTGCTCACGGAAATAGAAAATACCATAAAGAAATTATCCTTTTTCTAAAGGAATCCTTCGAAAAAAGGCTAATACCTTCATGGTATCGGTAAACGTCCGTTGTGAGATGCTTTTTCATCAAGAATTACAATCTTCTGATTGTACAGTATAGTTATTATAAACTGGGAGGGCCGGGGTGTCAAGGGTTGAAATAGAAATGGAAAGGCGGTATACTCGTTTTAGATAGGTAAAATGGCTGATGTGTTATTTGATAGGCTGAAGGAGGTGCTGGTATCGTGCAGAATTTATCTGAAATAAAAAATGTTCTCAGACCTGTTTTTCATACCTATGGCATTTCAAGTGCAATTTTGTTCGGATCTGTGGCAAAGGGGACAGCTAATGAAAAAAGCGATCTGGATTTGCTTGTGGACAGTAATTTACGGGGATTGCGTTTTGTGGGCTTTATGGAGGCAGTTCGGCGTGCAGTTGGGATGTCGGTAGATGTTTTTGATGTTTCTCATATTGAAGAGGGATCTAAAATTGATTATGAAATTCAATCTACAGGGGTGGTGATTTATGAAGAATGAAATTGTTATTCAGAAAATGCGTGGTTATGTGGCAAAATTGATGGATTATTGCTCTGGCTATACTTATGATAGTTTTACAGCAGATATGAAACTAGTGGATGCTTGTGTATTTAATCTGAGCCAGATTGGCGAATTATGCCGTTTTGTAGATAACGCATTTGCACAAAATCATCCAGAGATTCCTTGGCATGAGATGTATGGCCTGAGGAATCGAATTGTCCATGATTATGAAGGAGTAAATTTAAAGCTTGTTTGGGAAATCATCAGTGAGGATATTCCCGAACAAAGGGACAGCCTTCGCAATATATAAACCATACACAGGCAGGAACCGTTCGATCGGTTCCTGCCTGTCCTATTAAGCCTTAATATATTCTTCGATCATTTCCACCGCCCGGTCGATGCATTGTCCTAAGGGCGCCGCTCCGGGGACAGCCACCATAATATTGCATCGGGGCATGGGGATCAACACTTTCAGCGCGTCGCTTCTTCCCACTGCCTCCGCCATGCGGGGCGTGACCTCCCCTAAAATGGAATGGGGCATCACGATCGGCATTACTCCTGCGATAATATGGGATTTTCCCGCATTCAGGACAATAGCGTTTTCTCCCGTAGCGCCGTCATCGGCTCCTGCTTTCAGCATGGCATTTGTAGCGAGGGCGTTGGTGCCGAGGGCGCGGATCGTTACGTTTTCTGCTTCTGCCAGACGGGGGGCGAGCTTTTCAATCAGCTGCTTCCCGATGCCGCCTCCTTGTCCGTCAATAATGGAAATTAATATGTTTTCTGTCATGATGGCCTTTTCCTTTATCAATTTATACAAGCAAGCGGATGGATAAGCGGTAAGTCTTGCTTTCCCCTGCTTTCAATGTCTGAATATCCCGTTTATGGATGAATTCGTCATCCTCATCCGCAAAAATGGCCGCGCCGTTCCATGGTTCCAGGCAAAGGAAGGGGGCCTGTGCATTGACGGGGGTCCAGAAAGCGATGGTGGCGAAGTCAGGATAATCCATCTGGATTCCTTTGCCCGTAACGGAGTGGACCAGTTTGACGCTTTTCGATTTTATATGGGAGAAGACGAGAGCGTCGATATCAAAAAGGGAATAATCTAACGCCAAAGTGTCGCTGTTATCCAGATATCTTTTGGTATGGTTCGGATCAAACTGGGAATTTTCCAGGTCATAGACCGGGCTGTCGCATGTTTCCGCGAAAGGGAATTTCAGGATATAATCCGAAAATTTCTCCCCATCTTCCAGAGGACACATGAAACCTGGGTGTGCGCCGATATGGTAGTACATATCTTTATCGTCTTCGTTGGTGACGGTGTAGGAGGTATGGAGGCTGGAGCCGTCCAATTCATAAGTTTGCTGGAAACGGAAGCGGAAAGGATAGCATTTCAACGTTTCTTCGGTGGATTGGAAGGAGAAGGTTACTTTGTTGTCCCCGTCCATTTGATAGTCCATATCGATATCCCTTGCGAAGCCATGCTTGGGAATCTCATATTCCTGGCCGTTTATGATGGTTTTTCCGTTCCTCAGGTTGCCGATGGAAGGGAAGAGGAGCGGTGAGGAACGGGGCCAGAATTTAGGGTCAGAATTCCATACGAATTCTTTGCCCTCTTCGTTTTTGTAAGATTTTAATTCAGCACCCAGCGTTTCCAGTGTAACTGTATAACCTTGGTCTTTTAATGTGAGCAGCATAATCGTTTCATCCTTTCTTATTTTGATTTTTTATTTTATAGGTTTTATAAGGGAGGAGCCATGCAGCTTCCTCTTTTGATAAGCCGGAAAGGCAGTTCCACTTTCATTGGGATCCGTTTTCCGGTTTCTATCCGGTCAATCAATATTTTGGCTGTCATAATGCCCAGATCTTCCATCGGTATATGGATGGTAGTGAGCATGGGGGTGGTGTACTGGCATGTTTCGATATCGTCGATGCCGATGACGGACAGCTCCTCAGGAACCCGGCGGCCCAGTTCTTTGGCCGCTTTCATAGCGCCGATGGCCGTCAGATCGTTGGCGCAGAACAGGGCGGTAATTTCGCTGCCGGAAGATAAGAGCCGGACGGCAGCCCGGTAGCCGCCTTCTGTAGAAAGCGGGGTATCGATAATATGCTCCCGGTTCAGGGGCAAGGCGAGCTGGGATAACGCGTCCCAATAGCCCCGGTAGCGGATTTCGTTTTTCCGTTCCCCCAGATAGGCGATATGGACATGGCCCAGTTCCGCCAGATAACTTACCGCTGTTTTGGAGGCCAGGTAAGCGTTGCATGTGATCTGGTCGAATTCCGAATCAATATTATTTAAGCCGGTGTAAATAATTTTTTTATAGTGTGTCTTTAAAAAAGAACGCATTCTGGAATCCGGACGGCCCAGAAGGGCGACGCCATCCACCCGCGTCTGCTGGATGGCCTGTTGGATATTCGGTTTCTGGATGTCCTGGTAGGAAAAAATATATTTGACATTATATCCGTTGCGCAATGCTTCCCGTTCCAGTCCTCTCGTTACTTTTGAAAAAAAAGGATCCGTAGTATGGGTACGCGCCAGGATACAGCCGATGGCTTTTGGGACGGCGCTTTCCTGCGTTTTATGCAGCTTTAGGTTTCTGGCTGATGCGTCAGGAATATAGCCGGTTTCCCGGATAATCTGCCATATTCTGTTTTCCACTTCCCTGCCCGCCGCTTTCGTTCCGGGGTGGTTGATGACCCGGGATACGGTGGAGGGGGATACGCCCGCCAGGGCGGCGATTTCTTTCAGCGTCATAACCGTTCCTTCCGTTTCTTATTGTATATCATTTATTGTAACATGAGGAAAAAGTTTACGCAAACGTTTGAGTAAAAATTAGAACGGGATGAGGGGGGAATGTGCTACTATTAACGTAAAGAAAAATTCTAAGACGACGTGGGAAAGGAGTCCGGGTATGGGAGGTAATTTGCTGGTAGTGCATGGGGGAGGGCCGACGGCGGTTTTGAACGCTTCTTTGTATGGGGTGATAAGGGAAGCGCAGGAGAATCCGCATGTGAAGAAGATTTATGGAGCGATCGGGGGATCGGAGGCGATCCTGAAGGAGAATTTTCTGGATATGGGAGAATTGGAGGATGGGAAGATCGAGCTGCTGCTGCAGACGCCGGGAACGGCGATCGGTTCTTCCCGGTTTCCGCTGGAGCAGGAGCAGTATGAGGCGATGGTGGACATCCTGAAAAAAAATGATATTAAGTATGTGCTGTTCAATGGAGGAAACGGCTCTATGGACACCTGCGGCAAGGTAAGCAAGGCCTGTGCGGATGAAGGAATTTACGTGGTCGGTATTCCGAAGACGATGGATAATGATATTTCCATCATTGACCATGCGCCTGGTTTTCCGAGCGCGGCAAAATACATCGCTACTGTCACGAAGGAAGTGGGGGCGGATGTGAAGTCGCTGCCGATCCATGTCTGCGTGATAGAGGCTATGGGGCGGAACGCGGGGTGGATCACAGCGGCTTCCGCCCTGGCCAGGAAAGAGCCGGGCGATGCGCCGCATTTGATTTATCTGCCGGAGCGGAATTTTAAGGAAGAGGAATTTTTGGAGGATGTCAAAAGGCTTTATGACGAGCTGGGCGGCGTAGTGGTCGTTGTCAGCGAGGGGCTGCGCAATGAGAAGGGAGAATCCATTGTGCCGCCGATTTTCCAGACGGACCGGGCGGTTTATTATGGGGATGTCAGCGCCTACCTGGCAGAGCTGGTCATTAAAAAGTTGGGCATCAAGGCGAGGAGCGAAAAGCCCGGGCTGTGCGGGAGAGCTTCCATGCTTCTGCAGTCGAAAGTGGACAGGGAAGAAGCCGTTTTAGTCGGAAGAGAGGCGGTAAAGGCTGCCGTGGCAGGGCATACGGGCGTGATGGTAGGCATTCGGAGGAAAGAGGGGGAGGAGTATGGTGTGGATACTCCGCTCATACCGATTGAAGAGGTGATGCTGCACGAACGGGTAATGCCGGAAGATTATATCAATGAGAGAGGGAACGATATTACGGAACCGTTTGTTCGGTGGTGCAAGCCCTTGATCGACGGGGAACTGCCGGAAATGATAAGCTTCAAGGATGAGGCCGGGCAGGTGCTGCGAAGCAGGATATAGGAACTGGAAAGAAGTAAAGAAAGGTAAGGTTATTCGTATGAAGCATATTTATTTGAACTTAAAGAGGTTTGACATTCCCCAAGAGCTGGGAGGTGTGAATCGTATTGCGCCGGTAAAGGAATGGGGGGCGTATATTGTAGAGAATACGAAAGAGGCACTGGCGGAATACGGGGAGGATGAGGCGGAATTTGTGATGTATCTGCCGGAGGCTCATCTGCTTTCTGCCGCAGGGGCGATGGAAGGAAGCAGGAATCTGGCGATCGGTTCCCAGGGAATCCATAGGGAGGATGTGAAAGAAGGAGGCAATTTCGGCGCTTTCACAACGAACCGGACGGGAAAGGCAGTAAAGGCCCTGGGATGCTCCAGCGTTTTAATCGGCCATTGCGAGGAACGCAGGGATAAGATGGGAATCCTGGCCGAGGCCGGAGCGGAAGATACGGATGCGGTGAACCGAATACTGAACCAGGAGATCAAGGCGGCGGTGGAAGCAGGGCTGACCGTTTTATACTGCATCGGCGAGAGCGCGGAAGAACAGGACAGATGGCAGGAAGTGATCGGGAAACAGCTGGAAATCGGCTTAAAAGATGTGGATACTTCCAAAGTGGCGATCGCCTATGAGCCGATCTGGTCCATCGGTCCGGGGAAAACACCGGCGGGGAAGGATTATATTCAGATGATCGCCCGTTTTGTGAAAGAACGCACCGGCGGCTTGCCGGTTGCCTATGGCGGCGGCCTGAAAGTGGACAATGCGGCTATGCTGGCATCCATCCCGGAAATCGACGGAGGGCTGATCGCCCTGACGAGATTCCAGGGGGAGATCGGTTTTTATCCAGAGGAATATTTGGAAATTATACGGACATATATGGGCAAATAAAAAAAGAAAGGAAGGGATGAAGCGATTATGAGACTGGAATTTGAGTATGGACAGGGAACGATGGCGGCGGAGCTGCCGGAAAGTACGGATGTGTTTATCCCGGGAGTGACGGTGGCTGATCCGCCGCATATCCCGGAGGAGGAACTGGAGGCTAAGACGCTGGAGTCTTTGCGGAATCCGATGGGTATGGAGCCGCTTTCCAAATTGGCGAAGAAAGGTTCCAAAGTAACGATTGTATTTCCAGACAGAGTAAAAGGGGGCGAGCAGCCGACTTCCCACAGGAAGATTTCGATCAAACTGATTTTGCAGGAGCTATATGCGGCGGGCGTGGAGAAAAAGGATATTCTTTTAATCTGCTCCAACGGCCTGCACCGAAAAAACACGGAGCAGGAAATCAGGGGCGTGCTTGGGAAAGAGCTGTTTGATGAGTTTTGGTACTGCGGGCAGATTATCAACCATGACAGCGAAGATTATGACCATCTGGTGGATCTTGGGCTGACGGACAGGGGCGACCCGGTACTCATGAATAAATATGTGTATGACAGCGACGTGGCTATTTTGATCGGGCATACGCAAGGCAACCCTTACGGCGGCTATTCCGGCGGATATAAGCATTGCGCGACGGGGATCACCCATTGGAGGTCCATCGCTTCCCACCATGTACCGAAGGTAATGCACAGGGAAGACTTCGTGCCGGTCAGCGGCCATTCCCTGATGAGGACGAAGTTCGACGAAATCGGGCAGCATATGGAGAAATGCATGGGCAAGAAATTCTTCTGCTGCGATGCCGTTCTGGACACCTCTTCCAGACAGATTGCCATTTTCTCCGGCTATGCGAAGGAAATGCAGCCCGCGTCATGGAAGGTGGCAGACAAAAGGACTTATGTGCCTTTTGCGGAGAAAAAATATGACGTAATGATCTTCGGTATGCCCCAGTTTTTCCATTACGGCGAGGGCATGGGAACGAACCCGATCATGATGATGCAGGCGCTTTCCGCACAGGTGATCCGTCATAAGAGGGTCATGAGCGACAAGTGCGTTATCATCTGCGCTTCGATCTGCAATGGGTATTTCCACGATGAATTGTGGCCTTATTTGAGGGAAATGTACGATATGTTCCAGAAGGATCAGATGAATACGCTGCCGGATATGAATCGGCTGGGCGAATATTTTGCGACGAACGAGGAATATATCCGCAAGTACCGCTATACCAACGCTTTCCATCCGTTCCATGGATTTTCCATGATCGCATGCGGGCATATCGCGGAGATGAATACTTCCGCTATTTATATTTGCGGCGCACAGGAACCCGGATATGCGAGGGGAATGGGACTGAAGACGAGGGCGACGATAGAGGAAGCGCTGGAAGACGCGAAAAAGAAATATGTCGGGGAAAACCCGAACATTCTGGCCCTGCCGCTGACCTTTAAGAAGAGCGCGGTGCATTTGATGATGAAGGATGAAGTCTATAACGGATAGGGGGATGGGGGGATTGTGAATGGAGAGGCTGTGTATGGATATTCTGTCCATCTATTCCCTGAAAATCCAACTGCGCCAAGCATTCCGCCGGGCCCGGAAAAACGAAAACACTCGGGCAGAGGCCCTCCTGTTTTACGGTCCCGGCTCCATGGCGCAAAAGGATTTTCATGGAATAGATGGACAGAATATCCAGCAAGGCTGTCGATTCCATAATTCCTCATCATAAAAATATTACTTGGATAGAAATATTAATTTAATAGAAATATTAATTGAATAGAAATGTTGATTTCATAGAAATATTAATTAGTTGCGGGGGCGATAAATTTGCTGAATATTCTGATAATATATTTCATGAAAATCCTTTTTGCGCCATGGAGCCAGGACCGTAAAACAGGAGGGCCTCTGCCCGAATGTTTTCGCTTTTCCGGGCCTGGCGGAATGCTTGGCGCAGTTGGATTTTCATGAAATATATTATCAGAATATTCTCACAACTTAACATTTCGCAACTACATAATAAAATAGAAAGGAAGGTAGGAGAGATGCATGATTATTATTACTACACAAAAGAGGAACTGTTGAGTAATCCGAAGATTCCGCTGATCGTGATGGAGGATAATGCGGCGGTATTCCAATCGATCGCGGAGGAGATGGTGGAAGAGATCGAGAGGAAGAACGCGCTCGGCGAAAAGACGGTATTTATCTGCCCGGTAGGGCCGGTGGGGCAGTATCCTTATTTTGTGGATATGGTGAATGAAAAGAATCTGGATCTGAAAAATGTGTGGTTTATTAATATGGACGAATATCTGACGGATGACAAGCAGTGGATCGACAAGTCCCACAGTTTAAGTTTCCGGGGATTTATGGACAGGGTTGTTTATACAAAGATCAAACCGGAGCTGGTTATGCCGGAAAACCAGAGGGTGTTCCCGGATCCGAATAATGTAAGCTATATTCCTGAATTGATCGAAAAGCTGGGCGGCGTGGATATTTGCTTCGGCGGCATCGGCATTAACGGGCATGTGGCGTTTAACGAACCCCAGGACGAGCTGACGGGGGATGAATTCCTGGCGCTGAAGACAAGGGTATTGGATATTTCCAGGGAAACAAGGGCGGTGAATTCCATCGGTGATTTGAACGGCGCACTGGATGATATGCCTCATTATTGTATCACGATCGGAATTAACGAGATTTCCCATGCCAGGAAGATCCGCCTGGGCTGCTTCCGCGACTGGCACAGGAGCGTAGTGCGCCGTACGGCATACGGTGAGTCGACGGCTCATTTCCCGGTGAGCCTGCTGCAGAGCCACCCGGATATTAATTTGAAGTTTACGGAATTCGTGGCAAATCTTCCGGAGTAAAGATGGAGAAAGGATGAGGGAAAATGGAACAATATATTGTAAACGGGAAAGTATTTTTAGATGGAAGTTTTCAGGAAAAAACAATCGGCGTGGAAGGGGGATGCATCCATATCCTGCCGAAAGATGCGGCTCTGGAGGATGGGGCGAAGGTATATGATGCGGAAGGGAAAAAGGTAGTCCCGGGTTTCCTCGATATACATACCCATGGAGCTGTTGGCGTGGATGTGAATGCGGCGACGGCGGAAGAACTGGGCAAGATCGGTCATTTTATGGCGACCCAGGGAACCACTTCTTGGTTGTGCTCCGTATTGACGGATACGAAGGAGCAGACTTTGTGGTGTATTGACGAGTTCAAGAAACATAAAAAGATGGAAAGCGACGGCGCGGATCTGCTCGGCATCCATCTGGAGGGGCCTTTCCTGGCAAAAGAGTTCAAAGGGGCGATGCCGGAACATCTTCTTCGGGATGCGGATGTGGAACTTTTGAAGGAATATCAGAAAGCGGCGGAAGGAAATATCAGGTATTTGACGGTTTCCCCGGAAATCGAAGGGATTGTGGACGCGATTCCCGCAATCAGGGACCTGGGAATCGTGGTGGCGATCGGGCATTCCGGAGCGGATTACGATACTTCCATGAAAGCGATCGAGAACGGAGCGGCGTCATGTACCCATATTTTTAATGCGATGAAGCTGCTGCACCAGCATTTCCCTGCGATTATGGGGGCGGCGATGGAATCCGACATTTACTGCGAGGCGATTTGCGACGGGCGTCATCTCCATCCGGGCGTTGTCCGTCTTCTGATCAAGACAAAGGGGCTTGACAGAGTGGTGGCGATCACCGATTCCATTATGGCGGCAGGGCTTCCTGACGGCAATTATAAACTGGGCGTGAATGACGTAGTGGTTGTGGACGGCGATGCGAAGCTGGCTTCCAATGGAGTGCGGGCGGGAAGCACGCTGACGACGGGACAGGCGTTGAAGAATATCATGAAGTTTACGGGAAGGCCTATTGAGGAAGTGCTTCAGCTTCTGACCGTGAATCCGGCGAAACTGATTGGGGTTTTCGACAAAAAGGGTTCGATCGCGGACGGAAAAGATGCGGATCTCGTTATCTTGGATGAAGAAAATAATGTAGCGGATACTTTTGTAAGAGGAAAACAGGTAAGCAGGGAATTATAAGGAGATAGGATATGGCGTTAATACCTTTAAGGCCGTTGCTGGAGGCAACGGATAAATATCATTTTGCACAGGGCGCTTTTAATGTGAACGCAGTGGCACAGGCTAAGGCAGTGATCGAAGTCCATGAGATGTTCCGCTCGGCAGCGATCCTGCAGGGAGCGGATCTTGCCAATGGCTTTATGGGGGGCAGGACGGACTTTTTGAATGCGACCTTGGAAGATAAGAAAGCCGGGGCAAAGAATATCGCTGCGGCGGTAAAAAAATACGGTGCGGACTCACCCATCCCGGTTGTTCTGCATTTAGACCATGGCAAGGATTTTGACTCGGTGAAAGCCGCGATCGACGGCGGCTATACATCGGTCATGATAGACGGTTCTTCCCTTCCTTTTGAGGAAAATATCGAACTGACGAGGGAAGTGGTAAAATATGCCCATGAAAGAGGCATTACGGTGGAAGGGGAGCTTGGCGTGCTGGCGGGCGTGGAAGACCATGTGTTTGCAGCATCTTCTACCTATACGAATCCGCTGAACGCCGTGGAATTTTTCCGCAAGACGGGGGTGGACTGTCTGGCCATTTCTTACGGCACCATGCACGGACCTTCTAAGGGCAAAAACGTGAAGCTCCGCAAGGAGATCGCGATAGCGATTAAAGAGTGCATGAACCATGAAAATATTTTCGGCGTGCTCGTATCCCATGGTTCCTCTACGGTTCCCAAGTATATTGTGGACGAGATCAACGCCCTGGGCGGCGACGTGCAGAACGCATACGGCATTTCTGTGGAGGAATTGAAACAGGCGATTCCATGCGGGATAGGAAAAATCAATGTGGATACGGACATCCGGCTTGCAGTGACAAGGAACATGAAGGAATTTTTTGCGAAGTATCCGGAAAAGCAGGGCAGCCCGTCCATCGGGGGGATTTATGAGCTTCTGGAAAAGAATAAGACACAGGTCGATCCGAGGGTGTTCCTGACTCCGATTATGGATACGCTGATGAAAGGAGTGGTTCCTGACGAAGACGTGGCGGCCATTACGGGCTGCATCGAGGCCGGCGTAAAAGAAGTAGTCGGGACGCTGATCGTCCAGTTCGGCTCCGTAGGGAAAGCGCCCTTGGTGGAACGCGTGACTTTGGATGAAATGGCTGAGAGGTATAAAAAAGCTGATATTTAGGAAGATATTGGACTATTAAAGAATCGCAGTCTTCCTTTTTGTGGAATATGATCAGTATGAAAAAATTTCATACTATTATTTCTGTACATTTTGTAGTACAATATATCTAAAATCTGTACAAAAATGTAAAAAGAAAGGAAGACTGCGATGAAAGAAAAAGGTAAAGGTGGAAAAATCCCGAATAAAGTATGGCTGCTCATTTCTTTTCTGACAGCTATGATTTTATGGTATTTGCTGTCATTGAATCCAAAGACGGCAAGAAGCTTCCCAAATATAGTGGTGACACTTGGGTCTGTAAAAACGATGATTGAAAGAGGGGTCTTTTGGAAGGATATCCAAAGCAGCCTGATTTCTGTAAGCGCAGGCTTTGTCCTTGGCTTTGTGTTATCGCTTCCTACCGCTATATTGATGGCATGGTACCGGCCGGTAAGAAATATTATCGAGCCTTGGATTCAGTTTGTCAGAAACATCCCCCCGCTGGCATATGTTCCTTTGATTGTTATTTCTGCAGGCGTGGGCAGAAAACCCCAGATTATAGTTATTACGATTGCTACTTTCCTGATCATGACGATTACGATTTATCAGGGTGTTATTAATATTGACGAGACATTGATTAAGGCGGCCAGGGTACTTGGCGCAACGGATAAGGATATTTTCCTGAAAGTAATTGCCCCCGCGACCCTTCCATTTATTATGACGGCGGTAAGGCTGGGTGCATCCGTTGCCCTGACGACGCTGATCGCGGCGGAATCCACAGGCGCAGTTGCGGGACTGGGGATGCGTATCCGTTCCCTGAATAACAGTTTTGAGTCGGAGCCGATGCTGCTTTATATTATTATCATCGGCATCATCGGTATTACGGTAGAAAAAGTAATTAAACTATTAGAAAGGAAGTTGACGGGATGGCAGGAGAAGAGAGAAATATAAAATTAAAAATTGATAATGTAAAGAAGATATATAATTCCCGCAACGGGGAAATGATTGCATTAAACGGCGTGAGCCTGGATATTTATGAAAATGAATTCATCTGCGTGGTAGGACCTTCCGGCTGCGGAAAATCCACGCTGCTTAATATTATCGCGGGATTGCTGGAACCTTCTTCCGGCAAGGTATACTGCGACGGCAAGGAAGTAGTGGGCACAGGAACGGAAAGAGGCGTTGTATTCCAGCAGTATGCGCTGTTCCCGTGGATGACTGTTAAGAAAAATGTTATGTTCGGGCTGAACCTCCAGGGCATCAAAGGCGCGGAAGCGGAAGCAAAGGCCATGAAATACATAAAAATGGTACAGCTGGAAGATTTCCTTGACCATTATCCGAAGGAACTGTCCGGCGGCATGAAGCAGAGGGTGGCCATTGCGAGGGCATATGCGGTAAACCCTTCGGTGCTGTTAATGGATGAGCCTTTCGGCGCGCTGGATGCACAGACGAGGACGCAGCTGCAGTCAGAGCTGCTGGAGACATGGGAAAAAGAGCGGAAGACCTGTTTCTTTATTACCCATGACGTGGACGAGGCGATTATCCTGGCGCAGAAGGTGATTATTATGAGCGCGAGGCCGGGACGGATCAAAGAGATTGTAGAAATCAATATTCCCTATCCCCGTACCCAGGAAACGAAAATGGCGCCTGAATTCCTGGAGCTGAAAAACCATATATGGAGCCAGGTATACCAGGAATACTTGGAAGTAAGGAAATAAAAAGGATAGTTAAACCGTTCGTTCTATTATTTTATCGCGGACGTTTATCTATAAATCAGTTTATCATTTTATCAATAAGGAGGATAAAAAATGAAAAAAGTGTTAAGTTTGCTGTTAACTCTGGCAATGGTGGCAGCCTTTGCCGGCTGCGGCAAGGCTGAAGAACCTGCACCGGCTGCAGCTCCTACGGAAGAAGCGGCTCCGGCGGCTGAGGAAGCGGCTCCGGCGGAAGAAGCGGCGCCTGCAGAAGAGGAAGCGGCTCCTGCAGAAGAAGCGGCAGCAGAAAGTTATGACCCTGTTACTTTAAAGATTGCTTACATGCCTAACTATGGAAGCCTTTGGTCAGTATTGACGGCGAAAGAAAAAGGATTTTTTGAAGAAGTCGGCATTACTGTTGAAATGGTAGAATTTGCAGACGGGCCGACCATTATTGCTGCTATGGAATCCGGAAGCATTGATATCGGATATATCGGGCAGGGCGCGCATAAGCTTTGCATCAACGGGCAGGCATCTATTTTTGCGCTTTCCCATATTTCCAACGGTGATGCGCTGATCGGCGGACCTGGAATCGCGAAGGTAGAAGACTTGGCAGGCAAGAAAGTAGCATATTCTTCGGGAAGCTCCAGCGAGGATATCCTTGTAAATTCCCTGAATTCCGTTGGCATGACCATGGATGACATCGAAGCAGTGGATATGGACGCATCCGCAATCGTGACCGCAATGCTTTCCGGCGGCGTAGATGCTTGTGCGACATGGTCTCCGAATAGCCTGAAGATTTTGGAAGAAATGAGCGATGCAACGAAGCTGACCGATAATATGTCGTTCTCCGACAAGACAGTATCCCTTGCAAGCTGGATCGTAATGCCTTCTTATGCGGCAGAAAACAGGGATATCCTTGTAAGATTTACTAAAGGCCTGTTCAAAGCGATGGACTATGCGGCAGATGACCATTATGATGAAGTATCCGAATATGTAGCGGCTCAGGTAGCGCAGGACTATGACAGCGTATATGCACAGAGAGGCGATGCTGACTGGCTGACCGGCAAGGAAGTTTCCGAAGGCGCGGCAGACGGTACTGTAGAAAAATATTATGATATCCAGAAGCAAGGTTTCGTAGATGCGGGCGCTGTAGAAGTTGACCCGGTTCCGGCAGTTGCTGATTATGTTATGCTGGATGTTATGATAGAAGCTGGACAGTAAATAAAAATTGCAAAAAACATAGAAATTATTATGAAATAGTGTAACATGGATTGAGAGTAGTCTGCCTTTATGGTATACTGCTCTCAAACGCATATGGCGGTGGCGGGAGGGAAAGGAGGGAATGCTAATGCTGGTTTTACTGCTAGGAGCTTTTTTGATTGCTTCTTGTTTGGTATTATATAGGAAGAGAAGCATGGAGTCCTTTTTTCTTTCAGGAATGTGTATCAGCCTGATGCTGGAGTTCTGCGGTATTTTAATCTTTGTGGCAAAGAAAGGCGGTTATTCCAAGGAGATGCTGGAATTTCTGTATGTTTCCATGGAGTTAAAGATGAAGATACAATATCTGGTGATTCCGTTGAATGTGATCGGCTATATGATTGCTTTAGGAAGATATCTGTTTCCCTTTTTCCTCTTGCAGATTGCCATGCGGTATTCCATGATTTCAGTAATTCGCCGGGAACCGTTAATAAAAAAACTTACGGCGGTTCTGCCGATGGCTTCTCTGATTATTTATTATCCGGGAATTTATAAGACGATTACTCTGCAAAACCCAAAGCTGCAGGATCTGCTGTCTGAGTTTTCTTATTTTTGGATCCTTGTGTATATATCAATTGCGTTGATTCTATTGATCCATGAATATTTTTCGATAACGATGGTTTTTTTCCGCCGTCAGTTCAGTCTGATCGTAGTTTGCATGATTGCGATTTCCGGCTTGTACTTGCTCTACTGCGGCCAGGATCCGGGGCAGGTATATCGGTTTTATAACGTTGCCTATAAATGGCGGAGAGGGATCGGGTATTTACAGCATGTATGGGATATCAAGGCTTATTACTTGCTAATGGCTGCCAATATCGTCTGCGGCATTTTAGGTTTTATCAGCCTGATGCGTTATACGCAGGAGAATTATGCGAACGATATGGAAGAAGTAGTGCTGGAACGGAAATACAATACGGCCAGGGTTGGAACGCTGGTATTTGTTCATAGCACGAAAAACCAGCTGCTGGCGAACCGTGTTATTTTCAAGCGGCTAGGGGGAATGGATATGAGCAGGGAAGATGATATCCAGAAGATGCAGGAATATATATCCGTATTGGAAGATATCAATGAATCGTTGTTAGAGCGCATGGAGGAGCTATATCGTTCGGTAAAATCCAACTCTATTCTTATGGTGGTATGCCGGATGGAGGAAATCGTCGCAAACGCGTTGGAACGGTTTCACAAAAAATGCCCCGATGTATCTGTGGAAGTGAAGCTGGAATCCGATGCGGTGGTGTTGGCAGATAAGGTTCATTTATGCGAGGCGATTTATAATCTGCTGGTGAATGCGCAGGATGCGGTGGAGGCGGCAGAGAGGGGGGAAGAAGGGAAGATTTCTTTATTGAGCCATGACGAGAGGCTGTATACGGTGATTGAAATCAAAGATAACGGGGTGGGAATTCCGAAAGCAACGATGAAAAAAATATTTGAACCGTTTTATACGAGCAAAAACAGGAACCATAATTGGGGGATGGGCTTGTATTATGTGCGTGCGATTGTAAAGGGGCATTTGGGAAGCTTAAGGGTGGAGAGTAAGGAAGGAAAGGGCAGCAGTTTTTATATTTTATTGCCGAAATATATGTCTGCCTGAGTGTCAGGAAGCAGTAATGGAAGAAAAGAACGATGAAAAAAAGATTAGAATTATGATTGCCGATGATATTCGGCTGTTGTTGGAAGATATGTGCGAGCTTATAGACAGCCAGGATGACATGGTGGTAGTGGGAACTGCAGACAGCGGAAAAGGTATTGTAGAGCTGGCGAAAAAGAAGGAATTTGATATTATTCTTATGGATATTGAAATGGAAAATCTGAATGCCGGGATCACAGCAACGGAACAGCTTCGGGAGCAATTCGGAAATGTGAATGTGATATTTCTGACCGTGCATGATACGGATGATATTATTTTGACGGCGATGGGAGCCGGGGCGGTCGATTATATTGTAAAAGGATGCAAAGAAGAGGAAATATTGACCCATATCCGCAGCGCTTATGCGGGGAATCCCATTATGGAGCGGAAGGTTCACGATGTGGTAATGCAGGAATATGTGAGGCTCCAGAAAAGTGAGAAAAGCCTTTTATTTTTTATTCATAATATATCCAGACTTACGGCGGCGGAAAGGGAGCTGATTAAAAAGCTTTTGGAGGGAAAAGCGATAAAAGAAATTGCAAAGGAAAGGTGCGTGGAAACAGTAACGGTAAAAACACAGATCAAGGGACTTTTGAGAAAATTTGGTTGTAGCCGGACAAAAGAGGTGATAAAAATAATTGATGATTTGAATATTACGCATCTTTTTTTATAAGAAGTCCTGGTTGAAAAATTGTCGAAAAAGTATTGAAAGAGGGATGTTATGAGATTGTTCGCGAGCAAGAAACGAGATGAGGAAAAAAACGACAGATGGAATGCGCAGCAGGATATGCAGGGAGACACGGTCAATAGTATAAGGGGAAAGCTGGGCAATCTGAATAGAACCGTTATGGAAATGAATTATGTGGCAGATGATACCAATGTGGCAATCAATGCTGTAGGCAATTCGATCGATACGATCAGCGACGGCAATAGCGAGCTGTCATCCCGGACAAAAGAAATGAACCAGATTACGGTGAAGATGGGAAGAGCCATTGAGAAGACGGGGGGTTATGTGCAGGAACTGGATGTTGCGACGCAGGATATGTTAAACAGCAACGAAGAGGTGACTGGGATATTCCGTGAGCTGATAGAAGAAAATGCCAATACGGAGAACTGCATTAAAGAAATTGCACTGAATACGATGGAAACCAATAAGGCAACGCAGGAGATCCAGCAAGCCATTAATATGATCAACAGCATTGCCAATAGGACAAACCTTCTGAGTCTGAATGCATCCATAGAGGCGGCGAAGGCTGGGGAAGCAGGGAAAGGATTTGCGGTTGTTGCAGGGGAAATCCGTGCTTTAGCAGAACAGAGCAGGCAAAGTGCGGAAGCGATCGGAAAAATCCTTGCTACGCTGGAGGAAAAGTCCAATGAATCCGTGGATAATATCCAAAAGGTGCAAAATGCTTTTAAAAAGCAGACGGAGAGTCTGGAAAAAACGGATTCCATGGTGGGGCTGACGAATTGCCTGATTCAGGATGTGGCCGAGAAAGTGAAACAGATTGAGGCCAATTCCCAGAAACTGGACCAAGAGAAAAGCTATATTATTCAAAATATGCAATCTTTGGAAAAACTTAGTGACAGTAATTATTCAGCTACAGCAAATATTGTTTCCAGATTTAAGAGCATTGTCGTCAATGCGGTTGGTATTAGGGCGAAGTCGCTGATGTTGACGAATATTTATGATGAGATGAGGGAAATCTGCGATGGCGGCCCGGCCAGGAGCAGCTCTTTCGGGGGCTGGAAGCGGGATAAGAGGGAAAAAGAAGAGATACGGGTAGCTTATATGCCGAATTATGGAAGTCTTTGTTCTGTTGTGTCGGCCATCAGAATGGGGTACTTTGACAGGGAGAATTATGAGGTAAAGCTATATGCATATGGGAATGGGCTGGAGATTATAAAGGCTATGGAGGAAGGAAAGATCGATTTTGGGTATATCGGCAATGGCGCTCATAAATTCTGCATCAAAGGACGGGCATACATTGTAGCAATGTCCCATTTATCCAATGCAGAAGCAATTATCGGAAACAGAAAGCATGAAATAAGGACGATCGCGGACTTAAGAGGAAAAAGGATAGGAAATGTGGAGAATGCGTCCAGCGAAACGATTTTGCGGATCGGGCTGGAAACAGAAGGAATGTCTTTCCGGGATGTGGATATCGTGAATATGAAACCGGAAGAATTGCTGGAAGCAATGAAGCAGGGAAGCATCGATGCATGTGCTGTCTGGTCCCCTTATACGTTGGAGATTTTAAAACAGCTGGGCAATGATGCGACGGTGATTGCAAATAATATGACTTATTCGAGCAAGACAGCATCAATTTCTTCATGGATAGTTCTTCCGGAGTATGCCAAAACACATCCGGATAAGGTATTACGTTTTACGCGTGCTATTTATGGAGGGATGAATTATAGGGCAGTAGAAGATAATGTGAGGAAAGTTGCGGATTGGATCGCCGAGGTTGCAGCGATTGATAAGGAAAGCGCATGCGAACAGCGAAAGGATGCCCAGTGGCTGACCTCGGGTTTTGTGAGCGTAGGCGCCAAAAAAGGGGATGTGGCCAGATTCTACGAGATACAGCAAAAAGAGTTCCTGGAATCCGGCGATGTGGAAAGGGCCGTGCCGGTGGCGCAGTACGTGATGCTGGATAATATGGTGAAAGCTGCCAATTAGCACGGCTGGGAGAGGGTATATTATTTGTGTTGCAGGAGGATGGGGGCGAGGCCGTCATGGTCGTTGTCGGTTTCGGTGACGAGGTCGGCGGCTTGTTTGACATAGTCCTTGGCATTGGACATAGCGATGCCGATGGCAGCAGCCTGGAGCATGGAAATATCGTTGGCTTCGTCCCCGGCTGCCATGGTGTGGGAGAGCGGAATATGTAACAGAGAACATAACTTTCCGATGGCAGAGCCTTTGCCGGAGGAACCGGGGAAAATTTCGAGATATTGGTCGTTGGAGTACAGAAGGCTGACTTCATCCTTTACAAGGGGAAGAAGGGTTTGCCGGAAGCGCTCCAATTTTTCTTTGTCATGTATTTCGATGGCGATGCATTTGCAGGGTTCTTTGTCAAGTGCATCCAGGACATTTTCACAGATGATAGTGGGTGTAAGGATGCCGCGTCTATAATAACGGAGTTCTTCGGTATCTGCCGGGCTGACGATATGGGTATCCGTATAAGTATGACAATGAACTTTCTGCTGCCTGGCGGTTTCCATGATAAGAGCGGTCTGGGGGAAGGTGAGGGCGGTGCGGGAAACGACGGTGTTGCTGCTGCAGTCATAAATCTCGCTGCCGTTGCATCCAATCAAATACATGCCGGGAAAGTTTAAACCGAGGGTGGTCCGCACATGGTTGACGCTTTCGATGGCCCGGCCGGAGCTGAGGGCCAGTTTGTTGCCCGCTTCCGTCCATTGCCGCAGGGCATCCATGGTAGCGGGAGTGATTTTTTTGTCCGTGGTAAGAAGGGTGCCGTCCAGGTCGGTAAAGAAGATTTTAGGGTTTGCTTGTTTCTCCATGATCTAATTCCTTTCTGTTATTCTGAATGGTTTTGGGCCGCAAGGCTTTGAGGTCGTCCAGGATTGTTTCGGGGATATACAGTTTTCCATAACCAGTGGCCATTTCCAGGCCGGGTTTGGAAGAACCGTGGAAATCGGAGCCGCCGCTGATGCATAAGCCGTATTTCTGTGCCAGAGACCGCATATGGCGTTCCTCGGCCTGGTGGTAGGTGCTGTAAATGGCTTCAATGCCGATCAGTCCGTCTTTTGCCAGAATACCCACCAGCGTGTCCAATGCTTCGTCGCTCATATGGTAGAGAGGCGGATGAGCCAGAATCGGCAAGCCGTTTGCTTTCAGGATAAGTTGTACCGCCTGGGAAGGGGTTACTTTTTCCCTGGGAACAAAATATTTGGCCCGGTTGCCGATATAACGTTCAAAAGCCTCCGGGATGCTTTTTGTATAACCATGGTTTAACAGATACTTGGCATAATGCCCCCTTGTGATGACAGAGCCGGGAAAGGAAGCCTGCAACTTTTCGTAGGAAATATCAATGCCAGCCCCTTGCAGATTGGCGCACATTTTTTGGTTCCTGACGGTGCGGGAGTCTACAAAATCTTGAAGCTGCTGCTTGAAAAAAGGAGCTTCGTATTCGATATAAAGCCCCAATATATGAATATCTTTCCCCTGATATTCGGTGGAGAACTCAATGCCCGGGATCACTTCGAGCGGCAGCAGCGGTTCGCCGGAAGGAAGAGCAAGCGTATGCTCTTCGGCATGTCCTGCGGACAGGCAGAGGTTATGCTTTGCAGCCGCTTCCATAGCTTCGGGAATGCCTTCCGTCGTATCGTGGTCGGTGAGGGCAAAGGCGGAAAGCCTTTTTTCCACTGCAAGATCTACCAGCTGGGAAGGAGCCAGGCTTCCGTCGGATTTATTGGAATGTACATGAAGGTCTACAATGTTCATCATTGCTTGCTCTCCGTTTCTGATGAATGGAAGCTCCTGCCCGATATAGGCCGGGCAGGAGCGGATCAAAAGGTCTAATTGTCGTCTTCTGTATTCTGGTTGGTATAAACAGTGCGTTTTCTCGCCATTTCATCGCTGGCGAGATATTCGTCATACGTGGTGATTTTATCTACCAGCTGTCCGTTTGGAAGGATTTCCATAATGCGGTTGGCGGTAGTCTGGACGAACTGATGATCATGGCAGGAAAAAAGTTCGATGCCGGGGAATTTGATCAGGCCGTTATTTAAGGCGGTGATGGACTCCATGTCCAGATGGTTCGTGGGTTCGTCCAAGATCAGGCAGTTGGCGCCGCTGATCATCATTTTGGAAAGGAGGCATCTTACTTTTTCCCCTCCCGAGAGGATATTTACTTTTTTTACACCGTCTTCTCCGGCGAAGAGCATGCGCCCTAAGAAGCCGCGGACATACGTGACGTCTTTGACAGGGGAATAGCCGGTCAGCCAGTCCACGATCGTATAGTCGTTATCGAATTCCTTTGTGCTGTCCTTGGGGAAATAAGCCTGTGAAGTAGTTACGCCCCATTTATAGCGGCCTTCATCCGGCTCCAGTTCGTCCATCAGTATTTGGAAGAGGGTGGTTTTGGCAAGTTCATTGCCGCCTACGAAAGCGATCTTATCGTTATGCCCTACGGTGAAGGTAATGTTATCAAGGATTTTTACGCCGTCGATGGTTTTGGAAATGCCTTCTACGGTAAGGACTTCATTGCCGATCTCCCGTTCCGGACGGAAATCCACGTAAGGATATTTCCGGCTGGAAGGCTTGATTTCATCCAGTTCGATTTTTTCCAGCGCCCGTTTCCGGCTGGTCGCCTGCTTGGATTTGGAAGCATTGGCGGAGAAACGGGAAATGAATTCCTGCAATTCCTTGATTTTTTCTTCTTTTTTCTTGTTGGCTTCTTTCATCTGGCGGATAAGAAGCTGGCTGGATTCATACCAGAAGTCATAGTTCCCGGCATAGAGCTGGATCTTGCCATAGTCGATATCCGCAATATGGGTGCATACCTTATTCAGGAAATAACGGTCATGGGATACGACGATGACCGTATTTTCAAAATCAATCAAAAAGTCTTCCAGCCAGGCGATCGCATCCAGATCCAGATGGTTGGTCGGCTCGTCCAGAAGAAGGATATCGGGATTGCCGAAAAGAGCTTTCGCCAGCAGGACTTTTACTTTTTCATTGCCGTTTAAAGTGTTCATAACGCAGTTGTGGAGCTCCGTATGGATGCCGAGCCCGTTTAAGAGCATCGCGGCATCCGATTCCGCTTCCCATCCGTTCATTTCTGCGAACTCCCCTTCCAATTCGCTGGCGCGGATGCCGTCTTCATCGGTGAAATCTTCTTTGGCATAAATGGCATCCTTTTCTTTCATGATCTGGTAAAGGCGTTCGTTGCCCATAATGACCACATCCATGACGGTGTATTCATCATATTTGAAATGATCCTGCTCCAGAACGGACATGCGCTGCCCGGGAGTAAGGGAGATATCGCCTTTTGTCGTTTCCAGCTTGCCGGATAATATTTTCAGGAACGTGGACTTGCCGGCGCCGTTCGCCCCGATCAGCCCGTAGCAGTTCCCTTCGGTGAATTTGATGTTGACATCTTCAAAGAGGGCTTTTTTTCCTACCCTATATGTTACGTTATTTGCACTAATCATGTTAAAACCTCTATTTTCTTATATTCTTGCCTGTTTTGGCTACTCATATCATTATACATAAAATAGAAATTTTTTCAATGTTGAATGAGGTTTTATTACGGAAATCAATTTTTGCAGAGGGCATGACGCGCCGGGGAGCCGGGAAGGAAACGGCAGCGGCCTGAAACGGGCCTGGCCTGGGATTTTCTGCTGTTGTGTGCAATCAGTAATTTCACTTATGAAATGGTCGAACTCCTAGGGTGAAATTGCCACGGATGGCAATTTCAGGAAAAAAGGACAGGGATGTCCTTTTTTTCCGACCCGATCGTTTTCATGCCGTTTACTCATTTCATTAGTGAAATCTGATTGGTAACTCCAGCAGAAAATCCCAGGCCAGGCCAGGCCCGTTTCAGGCCGCTGCCGTTTCCTTCCCGGCTCCCCGGCGCGTCATGCCCTCTGCAAAAATTGATTTCTGCGAGGCTTTATTCTTCCCTTGCGAATTCATCGCGGTTATGCTAGCATGTATTTAGTTTATTAAAGTGGCAAAGCCATTTTTATACCATATAGGAGGCGCGGATGAAGCCACTCAAAACAATGATCAGCCGGTACATGAATTTGGTTACATGGATCCTTATTTCTTTCTTGACAATCGTTATCGTTGGCGTACAGATAGCTGACACGCACCGACAGGCATACAACGATGCCATCACGACATTTCAGCAGATTGAACAGGTTTTGGAACAGAATAATGCCGAGCTTGCGGAAATCAGTGAGGAATATAGTCAGACTTGCTTGTACAGTGCAGAAGCAATCGCTTATCTGATCCAGGATAATCCTTCTGTGCTTGACAGTGTTGACGAACTCAGGCGGATCGCGGTTTTTATGGAGGTGGATGAAATCCACATTTTTGACGGGACGGGAAGGATCTTTGCCGGAACCCACCCGGAATATTTTGACTATACGTTTGACTCCGGCGAACAGATGATGTTTTTTAAACCGATGCTGGCCGATAAGTCATTAAAACTCGTGCAGGATATCATGCCCAATGTTGCGGAGGGAAAGCTGATGCAGTATTCGGCGCTGTGGAGCGCGGATGGGAATTTTATCGTCCAGGTGGGCATGACTCCTGTCAACGTTATGAAGGCGACGCAGAAAAATGAGCTTTCCTACATATTTTCCCTGTTCCGTGTGAACCCGGAGGCCAGCTATTACGCGATTGACCAAACGAGCGGGGAAATCGTCGGCTCCACGGAGTTAGATTGCGTGCATAAAAACAGTGAGGCGGTCGGCCTCATCCTGGATGAAATTGCCAGTCGGCCAAAAGGATTCCATGCTGCTGTCAACGGCCAGGATTCTTTTTGTGTGTTCCAGCTGATTGGCTCCAATTATATCGGGCGAATTCTTACTGACCGGGTGCTTTACGAGTGGATTATCATGAACACCGTCGTCCTCCTTTTCTGTCTGATCATCATTGCCGTGGTTCTTATACGCGCCGTAACCGGGCATATGAACCGTTATGTTGTAGACGATATCTATCGCATTAATAAAAAACTCCATGCCATCGCTGACGGGAACCTTGAAGAGGTCATTAATATCCAGAGCAGCATGGAATTTTCGGAGCTGAGCAGCGACATCAACCGAATGAAAAAGAGCCTGATGGATAATAACAGGAAGATGTCTTATGTACTCAGCAAAACGAATATGTATATGGGAGTATATGAATATAACGAGAACATGCGGCAAGTCCGATTTACGGAATATGTGCCGCAGATTCTTGGGATTACTCCTGAAAAGGCGAGACAGTTCTCCTGCGATTGCCAGATGTTCAGGGAGTTTCTTTCCCGTATCCGCAGCCATCCCCTTGCCGGTGAGGAAAATATTTTCGGGATGGACGGACGCTATATCAAGATTGAGGAAATCTGCGAAAACGGTGATGTTTTCGGCGTTCTCATCGATGTGACCGAGGATACATTAAAGCGCCTTCAGATGGAGCAGGAGAGGGATTATGACCATCTGACCGGATTATATAACCGCAGGGGGCTGGAGAATTTCCTCGCTTCTTGCTTCGATAGACCGAAGGAGCTTGGAGAGAGCGCGCTTGTGATGATTGACGCGGATAACTTAAAGACAGTCAACGATACATACGGCCATGAGGGAGGTGACGTTTACCTGAGACGGCTCGCCGATATCCTTGGCAAATTCGAACCCGGACACAGCGTTGCCGCCAGACTGGGAGGCGATGAATTCGTCCTGTTTTTATACAAATATCAGACGGAGAAAGAGCTGTCTGACGCTGTCATGGCGCTGGAGAAGCTGCAGGACAACAGACGGACCCGGTTGAACGAAGATTTGGATGTTCCTCTCGGTTTCTCCTTCGGCTATTGCCTGGCCGGGGGCCGTGCCGATTACCAGGTGTTGTTAAAAGAGGCTGATGAAAAAATGTATGAAAATAAAAAGGCCCGCAAGTCCGGGCGGCCGGGGCGGTAAAAGAAAGGAATGGCAATGAGCATGGAAACTATAAAATTGAATTATAAACGAACCTTTTTTATCGGACTTGCTTTTCTTTCCATTTCAGGTTTTTGGCAGATGTACGACAGTATCATTCCGCTGATGCTGCAGAATACCTTTCATCTGGGGGAAACGGTGACAGGGGCTTTGATGGCTATGGATAACGTGCTGGCAATTTTTCTCCTGCCGCTGTTCGGCACCTTATCGGACAAGGCGGACACAAAGATCGGGAAGCGTATGCCGTTCATTTTGGGCGGCACGTTTCTGGCAGCCGCATTTTTAATGCTGCTTTCGGCGGCGGACAGGAAACAGAATCTGGTGCTGTTTCTTTTTGTCCTGTTTTTGCTTCTGCTTTCCATGGGATTATATCGTTCCCCCGCAGTGGCGCTGATGCCGGACCTGACACCGAACCGCCTGAGGAGCAAGGCGAACGCGGTGATCAACCTGATGGGGGCGGTAGGCGGCGTGTATGCCCTGATTATGATAAAATTATTGGTAGGGTCGGGGGACAGGCCGGATTATTTTCCTTTGTTTATGAGTATCGGCGGGCTGATGCTGCTGGCCGTGGCGGTGTTGTTCCTTGCGGTGAAGGAGAAAAAGATTGCGGAGGAAATAAAAAGGCGGGAGGAGGAAAACGAGAAAGAAGAAGGAACTGTTTCGGAAAAAGCGGTGATGCCCAAGGAGGTAAAACGCAGCATGATCTTCCTGCTGGTATCCATTTTTCTTTGGTTTACAGCGTATAATGCGGTGACGACGGCATTTTCCAGATATACGAGGGTCGTCTGGCATATGGAGGGAGGGAGTTTCGCCGACTGCCTGATGGTGGCGACGGTGGCGGCGATCTGCAGTTATATACCGATTGGGAATATTGCCAGCCGCGTGGGGCGGAAAAAGACGATTTTAGCGGGCATTGCGCTGATGAGCTTTTGCTATTTTGCAGCTATCTTCGTTGGGGCGTACCATCCGCTGGTCAATATTGCTTTTGCGGCGATCGGGGTAGGATGGGCGGCCATCAATGTGAATTCCTATCCGATGATCGTGGAAATGAGCAAGGGATGCGACATCGGGAAATTTACCGGAACTTATTATACGTTTTCTATGGCGGCGCAGATTTTCACTCCGGTTTTATCCGGCTTTCTTTTGGAGAACATTTCTTACAGGACGTTGTTCCCCTATGCATTCCTGTTTTCAACGCTGGCTTTTGTGACGATGTCCCGGGTACACCACGGGGATTCAAAACCGGAAAGGAAGAGGGACGTGCTGGAAAATTTTGATGTGGATGATTAAAATACGAAGGTGAAGGAAATGACGGTTATTCTTATTATCATAGCAGTATTGGCAGTTTTGTACGTATTGGCGCTTATGCCCAGGATGCGCCATAAGCCGGACAAGGCTCCTTTCCAGGGAGTCTTGTATGCCCATAGGGGATTGCACGACAACAGGGGCGATGCGCCGGAGAATTCCATGAAAGCTTTTGAAAAGGCAGTGGAGGGCGGCTATGGGATCGAGCTGGACGTACAGCTTTCCAAAGACAAAATTCCTGTTATTTTTCATGATTTCACGCTGAAACGGGTTTGTGGGAACGAAGGGAAGGTGTGTGATTATACTTATGAGGAACTGAGCGCTTTTTCTTTGTATGGGACGAAGGAGAGGATTCCGAAGCTGGAAGATTTCTTAAAGATGGTGGACGGAAGGGTTCCTCTGATCGTGGAGCTTAAGGTGGAATGGACGGATATTTCCGTATGTCCTCTGGCAGATGGAATATTGAGTACCTATGACGGGGCATACTGTATAGAGTCCTTCAATCCGTTGGCTCTGATTTGGTATAGGAAAAACAGGAACAGGGTGATGCGGGGACAGCTTTCCGATGCTTTTTTGCAAGAAGAGGGGCCAAAAGGCCTTCTCTATTTCGTGCTGGAGCATATGTTGCTTAATTTTATTACGAAACCGGATTTTATTGCATATAATCATAAGTATTATTGGACGCTGTCGAGGCAGATCTGCAAAAAACTATATCGGAATCTGGCGGTGGCATGGACGATAAAGAGCCAGAAGGAGCTGGATGCGAGAAGGAAAGATTTTGACCTGTTTATTTTTGACAGTTTTATTCCCATGAGCAACGGGTCAAGTGACTTTTGCAGGAAATAAGTCATGTGAGGATCGTTAGATCGAAAAGGCAGATAGGAGGTTGGAGAAGATGAAAAGGAATGTTTATGCGGCGGTTGCCGTAATTCTTGGGACAATGATGCTGGGGGCATGCGGAACCGGCAATGGAAACGGAAATGCGGAAGGGGTTTCGAAGGAAGGAGAAAATCAGGGAGGGCAGAAGCTGGAGGATGAGGCGGCAAAAGAGCAGGAGCTGGCAGAAGAACAGGGAGTAGCCGGACAGCAGACAGAAGAAGCGGAGGCCGCAGGAAATATTTATGTCGAGATGGAAGAGTCCGTCATGGAATTCAAAGCGGAGGACGGTACGGTGGTGTTGAAAGTTGACCGCACCATGCCTGTTATTACCATATCGGCTCATGAGGAAAGCGCGGCAGCCATGAACGAATATATGAACAATATGTTTCCAGAGTACGATGAGGAAATGCTGGAGACAGCAAAGGAAGCTTATGCGGATCTCGGGATAGAAAATTGGCATGAATTTGCGTCAGGGACGGCCTTTCTTTCGGAGAGGACGGATTCGGAAGTGATCAGCTTTACGATTACCAGCTATTGGGATATGGGAGGAGCGCATCCGAACAGCGTAAGGAGCGGACTGAACTTCCGTACGGCGGACGGAAAAAGACTGACGCTGGAAGATGTCACGATGGACAAAGAGGCGGCAACGGCAGCTATCAATGAGTTTCTTCTGGCGGAAACAAAAAAGAAAGAAGAGGAATATGAGGGGATGTTCTTTGAAGGGTATGAAGAGAGCATTGCTGACATTCTGACGGAGGACAGCTGGTATTTGGGAGAAGACGGCTTCCATATTATTGTGAATGAGTATATTATATCCCCGCATGCGGCAGGAATCCTGGATTTTGCAGTTCCTTATGCGGAGGCCGGTTTCCTGAAGGAAGAATTCAGAAAATAAGCGGCGCGGTATTTATAAAATGGAAAAAAAAGCCGATATATGATGCATAAAACAGGAAAACAAACTGGAACAAACGGATTTGTTCCGAACATGGCAGCATCAGGGAGGATATGGGATGGCGACAGTAACGATTAATCTGGCGGGAATCAATGGAAATGCGGGCTATGGCATTCATGTCGATGGCTCCGATGCAGAAAAAGGAGAAAGCGGGCAGGTAAAAAACGGATCGGTTTTTGTAGGAAATCAAAAGGGCGGTCTCTCTGACTTGGTGGAACAGAAGCGTACACAGGCGAGAAAACAGGCGGCGAAGGTGTTGCGCGACCAGTTTGCCGTTGATAATAAAGTTACAGAAAACATGAATGGGCTGCGTGCTAGGAACGGGGAGATCATGAAGGAATTGACCGATCTGGCCGAACAGAAAAAAGGATATATGGAAGAGCGGGACGCGCTGCAGGAGAAATACGGCATCGACCCCGACAGCCAGGAGCAGAAAGATCTGGAGCTGCTTCGCAAGGCAAATAATTATTACAAACAGGGCAATCTTGCTATATTGTCGAAGGACGAGTTGGAGAGATTGGCAAATATGGGCGAGCGGACGGACTATCAGCAGCGCTCTTTGGAATATGATGCGATTATTGGGCATATAACTTCCCTGCAAAAGGAACTGGATGCGGAAAGGACAGGAAATACCAGTGTTATTACGGCCACCAAGCAGTCCATTCTGGAACAGGGGGGCAAAGGGATCCGGGCGGCGAAAAAGGCGGCGGAATCGATTCTTGATGCGGCTTCCGACTCCATAATCGGAATGCTTTGGCAGGATGCGAAGAAGCATGTGGACGAAGAAATGGAGAAACTGGTCGAGGCGGCAAAGGAGCAGGCGGAGAAGAAGGAAGAGCAGGAAGAGAAGCTGGAGGAAAGCAAGGAAGAGAAAGAAGAGCAGGAAGAAATGGCGGAGGCCATCCGGGAGACCGCATCGGAGCAGGGAAAACTTCAGGATGAGATCAAGAAGATTCTGGCGGAAGCGGAATTGCTGGAGGAGGATATGAAGGGACTTGTGGTAAACGATTTCATGTGATGGAACCGGCGGCCCGGGCATTGACGAAATAAAACAGGGAAAGCTAAGGAGAGCGCAGATAAAGGACGGAGTCCATGTTTATCTGCGCTCGATGATTTGGTAAGGAAGCAGAGGGAGGCGGCATATGCATATTTATGATTTGGAAAAAAGCAGTGCTTATTATGGCCAGGCACAGCAGGAATATCGGAAAGAAGAAAGAGGCGGCCAAGGATACCCGTTTTGGAACCATATGAATCGTGCAGAGGGAATCAATGACCGTTATAAGAAAGGATATGGCGGGGAGGCGGGAGAAGAGGATTCCGAAGACGACTGGCAGGAGAAACTGAAAAAATGGGATGAGGAAATGGAACGGATCCGAAGGGAAAATAAGAGGGAGAGCGAACGGATCCAGGAAGAGCGGCTCAGGAAGAGGCGCATACAGAAGAAATTGTGGGAAAAGCTGGCATTAAAAAAATATCTTGCCAGACAGGACGAGATTATGCAGATGAATGAAAAGATATCTTTGGAGCGGGCGGTAGGAGAGGACGTATATATTGAAAAAGCGCCTTTGAGCAAAAGCCTGAGTGTCGCTGAAATTATGGCGATTTGTTCGGAACTATAGATATAGGGCAGGGAGGCAGACTGGGATATGAATATGGATACGAATATGATGGGAAAGAGAAAAACGGCGGCTTCGGATATGCCGGGCGGGAAGCAGCAAGTTCCGATTGAACAGCAGCTGATGGAATATGCCCGCAGCATCCGGGAGGAAGGCCGGCGCGGGGAGACGAAGGAAGCCTATGCCGCGAGAATATATGCCAAAGCCCGTTCCGGGCAGCGGCTGACGCCAGATGAAATGAGCTTTCTGGCGAGGACAAATCCTGAATTGTACCGCAAAGTGTTGCGGGCGCAGAGGATACGCAGGGAAATGGAAAGCCGGTTGAAGAATTGCCGTTCCAAACAGGAGGCGCAGGAAGTCTTTTCTTCTTTTGTGGAAAGCATCAGTGAAAAAGACCCGGACAGGGACATGATCATCCAGGCATTGAACCAGGCATTCCGGGAGTTCCAGGAAAGCGGCGAGTACCAGCGGCTGCCGGATACGGAAGAGGAGGCGGAAGGGAGGCCGGGCCTGGAATTCGTGCAAAACAAGAACGGCTACCAGGAAGTTTATGTAGCAGAAGGATTGGTGGAAGCGTTTGCGGCGGATGCATAAGTAATATGCTGGCCTGCTGTGAATTGTGTGCAACAGTTTGGCCCAGGGCTGAACTGTTACAATTTCGTGGAAAACAGCAGGAAAATTCATAGACAAACTTCGCAAAAAAAGGTATACTATTACAAAGAATATGGAATGCAGAAGAGGGATGGGCTATGAGTTATCAAGAGGTCTCTTTTGAAAAGAGAATCAAAGAAAATATTAAAAATTATGCAATAAAAAATCTGTATGCCATGGATCGGCTGGAAGAATACCTGCGGGCTTTGGCAGACGCTTATGGAATGGAAATACTGCTGACGGGCCGTCACGGCGAGAAGGTTCTGGAAATAGGGGATTTTGCAGGTTTTGAGCCGGACGTGGAGGCAGAACCCGGAGAAAAGCTGCGTGTTGCGGATCGTACTGTCGCCCATGTTTATGTGAAGTATGACAGGGTGCAGGAGGAAAAGCGGGAAAGCGCCGGGAAAATGCTGGAGGCATCCTTGCATCTTCTGGCATCTTTGGGAAATGAAGTGTATATGCACAGGGAGTCCGCGACCTATATTGACGAGCTGGAAGTGAAGCTGGGTACGGGAAGCAGACAAAGGAAATGCGGAGAGACGGAGGACATCCTGACAGGCGTTTATAATAAAAATTACATAGAAAGCCGGATGCAGGTGCTGGAGCGCTCTGAGACGATACCGGTAGCGGTGATCAATGTCAATATCAATGACTGGAAATTTGTATATGATAATTTCGGCGTGGAGAAAAGCGACAGCCTGATCCAGCTGATTGCTTCTATTTTAAAGAAAGAAGCGAAAGACGAGTATATGATAGGCAGGATTGACGGCGACGTATTTCTCGTGCTGATTCCTATGGCAGAAGACGGGGAAGCGGAGGACTACTGCAAGAGGGTTCAGGATGCGTGTCTGGCTTATGACGAGGATGAGGCGCTCGCTCCTTCCGTGGCGACAGGCATTGTATATAAGACGAATGTGGAGGAACATTTGGAAGATAAAATTTCCGATGCGGAATATGAAATGTTCAACCATAAACTGGAGATTAAGAACGCGCCGGGGTATCAGGAGAGGCTGCGGAGAGGGTTGAAATAGTAAGAGGATTTTTGAGAGGGATTTCGTGTATGTAAGTATGCGGAATTCCTTTTTTGTGGGGATGTGGGGGGGAGGGGGGGACGGAACCCCAAGTCCTGTCTGCGGCTGCCTTTTGGCCGGTGGCGGTTCTCCCTGCGCGGAAGGGGAAGTTGTGCATACTCTGTTGCGCGGGACATGACAATGAGCCTCTTAGGACAAAAATCGTGTTCAGCAGTGGCTTCCACGATTTTTAGAGTCTCATTGTCATCGCGCAGAAGCCGTATGCACAACTTCGCCTTCCGCACAGGGAGGCCCGCCGCCGGCCAAAAGGCAGCCGCAGACAGGACTTGGGGTTCCTGGGGTTGGCATGGGCGGTAAAAAATGGAATTTATAAACTTTATAAAATAATTATTAAAAAACGAAATATGTGAAAAGTGAGTAAATAAGAGAAAATGAGAGAAAATAAGAGAAAACAAAAGATATATTCCTTTTTGTGTTTATAATTGCATTTGCAAACCGTTGCATATGAATTTAATATATGGGTTAGTGATTAGCACTCAATGAAAAAGAGTGCTAATAAGACGAAAAAAATGGAAAATTGACATAAGGAGGCTTTTAAAATGAAATTAGTACCTTTAGGCGACAGAGTTGTATTAAAGCAGTTGGTAGCAGAAGAAACGACGAAATCAGGTATTGTCCTTCCGGGACAGAATAAGGAGAAACCGCAGCAGGCAGAGGTGGTGGCTGTAGGGCCGGGGGGAACCGTGGACGGCAAGGAAGTGAAGATGGAAGTAAAAGCTGGCGATCATGTCATTTATTCCAAATACGCGGGAACGGATGTGAAGATCGACGAAGAGGAATTCATCATTGTAAAACAGAGCGATATATTGGCAGTGATTGAATAGATATCATAGCTGACAGCATAGCAGTGCAGCATAGCAGTACAGCATGGCAAATTTTTTATATAGACAAACAGGAGGTTGTTGATCATGGCAAAGGAATTGAAATACGGGGCAGAAGCCCGCGCGGCATTGGAAACAGGCGTAAATAAGCTGGCAAATACGGTAAGGGTGACATTAGGACCCAAAGGAAGGAACGTAGTTTTGGATAAATCCTTCGGCGCTCCGTTGATTACGAATGACGGCGTTACGATTGCAAAGGAAATCGAGCTGGAAGATGCTTTTGAAAACATGGGCGCACAGCTTGTAAAAGAAGTGGCTACGAAGACAAACGATGTGGCTGGCGATGGAACGACCACGGCTACCGTACTCGCACAGGCGATGGTGAATGAGGGAATCAAGAATCTGGCAGCAGGCGCTAATCCGATTATTTTAAGAAAAGGTATGAAGAAAGCAACGGACTGCGCAGTAGAAGCGATCGCGAAGATGAGTTCCAAAGTAAGCGGCAAGGAGCAGTTCGCAAGGGTTGCAGCCGTTTCTTCCGGCGATGAGGAAGTGGGAACGATGGTTGCGGACGCAATGGAAAAAGTATCCGGCGACGGCGTAATCACGATTGAAGAGTCCAAGACGATGCTGACAGAACTGGACCTGGTAGAAGGCATGCAGTTTGACAGAGGATATATTTCCGCATATATGGCAACGGATATGGATAAAATGGAAGCAGTGCTGGATGATCCTTATATCCTGATTACAGATAAGAAGATTTCGAATATCCAGGAGATCCTTCCTCTGCTGGAGCAGATAGTTCAGTCCGGCGCGAAACTGCTGATCGTAGCGGAAGATGTGGAAGGGGAAGCTCTTACAACATTGATCGTTAACAAACTGCGCGGAACCTTTAACGTAGTGGCGGTAAAGGCTCCGGGATACGGCGACAGAAGGAAAGCGATGCTGGAAGATATCGCTATCCTGACAGGCGGACAGGTGATCAGCGAAGAGCTGGGCCTTGACCTGAAGGAAGTAACGATGGATCAGTTAGGACGCGCGAAGTCCGTGAAAGTTCAGAAAGAGAATACGGTTATTGTTGACGGCGAAGGCGATAAGGAAGCGATTCAGGCGAGGATCGCGCAGATCAAGAAGCAGATTGAAGAGACGACTTCTGATTTTGACAGGGAAAAATTGCAGGAACGCCTTGCGAAACTGGCGGGCGGCGTTGCAGTAATCCGCGTAGGCGCTGCGACAGAGACAGAAATGAAAGAAGCGAAACTCCGTATGGAAGATGCCCTGAACGCGACGAGAGCGGCTGCAGAAGAGGGCATCATCGCAGGAGGCGGCTCCGCTTATATCCATGCGGCAAAAGAAGTGGAAAAACTGGCAGAAAGCCTGGAAGGCGACGAGAAGACAGGTGCGAAGATCGTATTGAAAGCGCTGGAATCTCCTTTATATCATATTGTGGCGAATGCAGGCCTGGAAGGCTCGGTTATTATCAATAAGGTAAGGGAGTCCGAAGTTGGCACAGGATTTGATGCCCTGCGTGAAGAATATGTGGATATGGTAGCGGAAGGCATCCTGGATCCTGCAAAGGTAACGAGAAGCGCCCTTCAGAATGCGACCAGCGTAGCGTCCACGCTCCTTACCACAGAATCCGTTGTGGCAAATATCAAGGAAGATGCGCCCGCTATGCCCGCAGGCGGCGGAATGGGTGGTATGATGTAATTGGATAAACTTTATAACGAATAAATAAAAACGGCCAAACCGATCATTTGGAAATGATTGGTTTGGCTTCTTTTTCGTCTCATTGGAAAAAATTATTTTCAAAAATGGGACAAAAAAAGCTTTACACGGTATTGCTCATAAGATATAATCTTTTTACGCTGTGAGATGCATTTTTTGTTACATAAGGAAAATAAGAATAAGGAAAGGAAAGAGGAATGAGAAAAAGAATATTATGTTTACTGGCGGCGTTGATGCTGCTGGTTCCAGCGATACCGGCGGCGGCACAGGAGATGCCGGAAGGGACTGAGAATTTCAGCTATACTTTTGATGGAGCTAATATAGATGACGGCAGCTCGATGACAACAGATGCTAATGGAAAAACAAAAGTGATTGTTTTATTCAAGGTTGGCTGCGGTCATTGCGAAAGTGTATTAGAAGGTATTGCTAATAGTGACTGGCTCAAAGACGAAGAACTGGCAGATGTATATGCTTTGGCGATGGACAGAGGGATATTGGATAAAACCACTTATCAGGAAGTAAATATAAATGCAGACAATGTAAAAGATTTTCGGGCGACTTATTGTTCAGCCGCAAACGGCAGAATTCAGTTTGGTATACATTCACGGGTAATTTCAGCAATGGATCGGTATGCAGGTGCAGCAAATTTAAAGGATAGCCAAGGCTATTTTACCACTCCTATTATTGCTATAGTGGATGCAGAGAATAAGCTTCGCGATATCACAAGCGGTTCTACAGATGTTGTTAGTACAATGAAAGCAAAATTAGAGGCTATTAAGACTGGCAATACACAGGATCCTGATCCGGACAATCCGAATAACCCAGGAACACCCGATGATCCCAGCGACCCGGATACTCCGGAGAATCCAGGAACGCCCGATGATCCTAACGACCCGGATACTCCGAATAACCCAGGATCACCTGATGATCCCAGCAATCCAGATAATCCGAGCAACCCGGACGATACCCAGAAACCGGACCAGCCGGAACAGCCGGAGCAACCAGTTACGGAAGAGTCCAGCAATGATCAGCCGGCTTGCAGCCATAGAGTAGAAAGTGTGCTGATGAGCGGGTCAACGGATACTACGGATGCTGTCGTTGCATCCAAATGCGTAAAGTGCGGAGCGGTTCTGGGCTATGAGAAAGTTGCTAATTCCGCATATCATACATTCCTGAAAGAAACAGCGGATGCAATTGCGAACGCGAAAGAGGCAACGGTTGTCATCGATGCGAAGATGTGGGTAAGTTTTGACAAATCGGTATTTGAAGCGATTAAAAGCAGACCTGATGTAGCGGTGACAGTAAATTATTCTTATGAAGGCCAGAAGTATGTTCTTCAAATACCTGCGGGCGTAAACGTAGATTCGTTGATGGATGAAAACGGATTCGGCGGATTCCGATATATTGAAAAAGTTTTGAATACAAGTAAATAATTCATATTGCAGTCCAGTATTTCTTGTATATTGATATAGTAATGTACGAAAAACTGGGCTGTTATTATTTGTTCTTTTTACAAACGGGATAGAATTGGACAGGAAAGCAGTTGTAATGGGCGGTGGGAACGGTTATAATAAAAAAATAGTATAAATTGGAAGGCAAATAATACATCCAATTCCATAAAAAGGAGGAATTCGCCGGATGAATACAAAAACATTGGATGAAGTAAGGGAATTGTTTAAAAACGACAGGTTTGCCATGAAAAGCGGGGCCGTTATCGATGAAATCGGCGAACATTATGCCAAATGCAGCCTGGAGGTATCGGATTCCCATAGAAATGCTCTTGGCGCAGTAATGGGAGGGGCGATTTTTACATTGGCCGATTTTGCTTTTGCTGTGGCGGCCAACTGGCAGGAACCGGGGGTGGTTTCTTTGAATTCTAATATTGCTTATCTTGGCATGGCAAAAGGGGAGAGGCTGCTGGCTTTGGCACGGTGTGTGAAAAACGGGCGGACGACAAGTTATTATAACATTGATGTCGAGGATGAACTTGGAAACCAAGTGGCTGCTGTAACTATGACAGGTTATAGGATACCGTTTTCAGAACATTAAAATCCGTTGACAAAAAAATAATATATTGATATGATTTTTGTGGAAACCATTTGTTTGCGGGTGAGTTGTCCGTAGCGGGCGGGAATCAGGGTGATCATATGAGGAAGAGAATAATATTGATGGTAGATGATGTGCAGTTGAACCACAAGGCGGCGAGCTTGGTTCTGCAGGATACATATGAACTGTATGAAGCGCTGTCTGCAAAGGAAGCGTTTGAAATTATGGAAACAGTGCGGCCGGACTTAATTCTTTTGGATGTCATTATGCCGGTAATGGATGGTTATCAGATGATGAAAGTACTGAAATCGACCCCATATTATAAATCCATTCCTGTGATCTTCCTGACGGCGGAGACGAGGGCGGAGTCAGAAGTAGAAGGGTTTAACTGCGGAATCGTGGATTATATTACGAAGCCCTTTGTGCCTATTGTTATGAAAAAGAGGATTGAAACCCAGATTGTTTTGGCGGAGTATGAACGGAGCTTGGAAGAAAAAGTAGCGGAAAAAGTGGAAGAAATCGAGAGCATGTATGATTTGATGACGGTCAGCTTTGCCGGGCTGGTGGAGTCCAGGGACGGCGTAACAGGGGGGCATCTGAAAAACACTTCTTTATTTTTCAAGCTTTTTATTGAATATTTGATGGAGCTTCCAAGATATAAAAACGAACTGCCAGAGAGCCTTGTAAAGAGGGCATGCCGCTCGGCGCCCCTTCACGATGTAGGGAAGATAGCGATTGAGGATGCTGTGCTTCGCAAGGCCGGGGGGTTGAGCAAAGAAGAATTTGAGAAGATGAAAATGCATTCGGTGATAGGAGGGGATATTTTTGCTTTTATTAAAGGAAGGATTCCCGATAGGGAGTTTGCTGAAGTGGCAGAGAAGATAGCCAGATACCATCATGAGAAGTGGAACGGAAGCGGCTATCCGGACGGGCTGAAAGGAAAGGATATTCCGCTTGTGGCCCGCATCATGAGCATTGTGGACGTATATGATGCCCTGACATCGAAAAGGCCGTATAAGGAACCTTTCAGCCATGAAAAAGCGATGATGATGATAGCAGAGAAAAGCGGCATAGAATTTGACCCTGAATTAGTGAATGAATTTTTGAATATAGAGGACCGGATTAAGCAGTGCCTTGGCGTGAAGGAACAGATGATTACGGAACAACAATATTTTATGGTAAATGCGAATAGGGATTTTTAAGTAATCTTGTCAGCCTGCGGGCAGAGAGAAAAGGATGGATAGAAAAATGAAAAAGTTGGAAGAATATGTAAGAAGCATACCGGATTTTCCGGAGGAGGGCATTATTTTCAGGGATGTAACAAGTGTTCTTCAGGATGCGGAAGGCCTGCAGCTTGCTGTGGATACGATGCAGGAGAAGGTAAAAGATTTGGAATTTGACGTAATCGTCGGGCCGGAATCAAGAGGATTTATTTTTGGCATGCCTATTGCATATAATTTGAAAAAGCCTTTTGTCCTGATCCGTAAGAAAGGAAAGCTTCCCTGTGAAACAGTTTCCATTGATTATGACCTGGAGTATGGCAGGGCAACGATAGAAATGCATAAGGATTCCATACAGAAGGGACAGAAAGTATTGATCGTGGACGATTTGATCGCAACGGGAGGAACGACGGAGGCAATGGTGCGGCTGATCGAATCTTTAGGAGGAGAAGTAACTGGTATTGTAGTTCTGATGGAACTGGCGGGATTAAAAGGGCGTGAACGGCTGGAAGGCTATAGGCTGGAATCCGCAATCCGCTATGAAGGAAAGTAAAAAGAGGGGAATATCAATTGCCGAAAGGCAATGTTTGAAAATAGAGCGAATTTTTAAGAAAATAAATCGATGACCGGAGAGATGTATGACAGAAGAAAAGGAACGTGCAACAACTGAAAAAAAAGGACTGGTTTTCGACGATGGCAGGATCGAATTGATCCAGGAATTCCAAAGTCCCGATCAGCTTTATCAGGATCTGATCGCCCGGGTAAAAAAATATCACCCCTCGGATGATATTTCATTAATAGAAAAGGCGTATCGGATCGCTTATGATGCCCACAAAACACAAGTCAGGAAGTCGGGAGAACCGTATATTATCCATCCGCTTTGTGTGTCGATCATACTGGCGGATCTGGAAATGGACAAAGAGACGATTGCGGCAGGACTTCTGCACGATGTGGTGGAAGATACGATTATGACTGACGAGGAGATAGAGGCTGAGTTTGGTTCCGATGTCGCCTTGTTGGTAGACGGCGTGACGAAGCTGCAGCTTTTGCAGCTGTCCGGGGACAATGAAGGGAAAACGCCAGATAAGCTGGAGATGCAGGCGGAGAACTTACGGAAAATGTTCCTTGCCATGGCAAAAGATATCCGTGTTATTATTATTAAATTGGCCGACAGGCTGCACAATATGCGGACACTGAAGCATATGCCGCCGGAAAAGCAGCAGAGGATCGCGAAAGAAACATTGGATATTTATGCTCCTATCGCCCAAAGGCTGGGTATTTCCAAGATCAAGGTGGAACTGGACGATCTTTCTTTAAAATATCTGGAACCGGAGGTTTATTATGACCTGGTGGATAAGATCGCTATTCGCAAGAGCGAACGGGAAAGGTATATTCAGAATATTGTCAACGAGGTAAGCAAGCATATTGAAAATGCGGGCATTAAGGCGCAGATCGACGGCCGGATCAAGCATTTTTTCAGCATTTATAAAAAAATGAAGAACCAGGATAAGACGATCGACCAGATTTATGATCTGTTCGCGGTACGCATTATAGTGGATACGATCAAAGACTGCTACGGGGCGCTGGGCGTGATCCATGAGATGTATAAGCCGATTCCAGGACGCTTCAAGGACTATATTGCTATGCCGAAGCCGAATCGGTACCAGTCGCTGCATACTACGCTGATCGGCTCAAACGGGCAGCCTTTTGAAATACAGATCAGAACCCATGAGATGCATAAAGCGGCGGAATATGGGATTGCCGCCCATTGGAAGTATAAGGAGGCGGCTGACGGGAAAAAGGTAGAAGCCCAGGAGGAAGAGAAACTGACCTGGCTGCGGCAGATTCTGGAATGGCAGCAGGACATGTCGGACAACAGGGAATTCATGAATCTGCTGAAAAATGATCTGGATCTGTTTTCCGATAATGTATATTGTTTTACCCCAAGGGGGGAAGTGAAAAATCTTCCAGCGGGTTCTACGCCGATTGATTTTGCCTATAATATCCACAGCGCGGTAGGAAACCGAATGATAGGGGCCAGGGTAAACGGAAAACTGGTACCCATTGATTATGAAATACAAAACGGGGACCGCGTGGAGATCCTGACTTCCCAGAACTCCAAGGGACCGAGCATGGACTGGCTGAATGTGGTAAAAAGCACCCAGGCGAAGAATAAGATTAACCAGTGGTTCAGAAATGAGCTGAAGGAAGAAAATATTATAAAAGGCAAAGAAATGATGGCATCCTATTGCAAAACAAAAGCCATCAATATGCCCGAAATCATGAAGCCGGAATATATGGACGGCATTATGAAGAAGTATGGGTTTAAGGATTGGGATTCCGTATGCGCGGCGGTAGGGCATGGCGGCCTGAAAGAAGGCCAGATTATCAATAAGCTGCAGGAATTGTACGACAAGGCGCATAAGAAGACGATGACGGATGAAGAAGCACTGGCTTCGGTTGCCGAGAACCAGGGAAGGTTCCTGCGGGCCAAAACCCAGGGCGGCATTGTGGTGAAAGGGATTCATGATGTGGCGGTGCGTTTCTCCAAATGCTGCAGCCCGGTTCCTGGAGATGAGATCGTAGGATTTGTCACCCGGGGAAGGGGGGTATCGATCCATAGGACGGATTGTGTCAATATCATCAATATGCCGGAAATAGAGAGGGCGAGGCTGATCGACGCGGAGTGGCAGCAATCGCCGGAAGAGGTGACAGAAGAAAAGTATTTTGCGGAAATCCGGATTTTTGCGAATAACAGGAACGGCCTTCTGGCAGATATTACGAAGACGCTGACAGAGAAAAATATCGATATTCTCTCGTTGAATACGAGAATAAGCAAGCAGGGCGTGGCTACATTGTCAACATCTTTTGAAGTAAGAAGCAGAGAGGAACTGAATCGTATTATTGACAAGATCAGCGCGGTAGAAAGCGTAGTTGGCATTGAGCGGACGACGGGCTGACGGAGAAAGGAGCGAAGATGGCGGAGCTGAAAATAGGCAGGATGGTTCTGGGAATCTGCCAGACGAACTGCTATTTTGTATATCGAGAGGGATGCAAAGAAGTAATTTGCTTTGACCCGGCGGACGCGGGGGACTATATTTATGAGACGTTAAAAGGGAAGGGCCTTGAGGTGGCTGGCATCCTTTTAACGCACGGGCATTTTGACCATATATGGGGAAGCCGGAAGCTGAGGGAGCTGAGCGGAGCTAAAATATATGCTTATGAGGAAGAAAAGGCGGTATGCGAGGACGCAGGGAATAATGTGTCGGAACAGGCAGGGCGCGCCTATACGGTAAAACCGAATGGATACCTGAAGGACGGGGAGGAGATAACGATTGCGGGCATGACCTGCAGGCTGATCGCTACTCCGGGACATACCGCCGGAAGCTGCTGTTACTATTTTGAAGAGGACGGCATTTTGCTCAGCGGGGATACTTTGTTTCAGGAATCGGTGGGGAGGACGGATTTTCCTACCGGAAGCATGGGGAGCCTGGTTCGTTCCATTAAGGAGAAATTATTTGTTTTGCCTGATGATACAAAAGTCTATCCAGGCCATGGCGATGTGACGGATATCGGTTCAGAGAAAAAGTACAATCCTTTTTTACAGTAGAAAACCAGAGAGGGATCGAAAATGAAAGCAGTTATAGCGATGGATTCCTTTAAAGGATGTCTGACTTCCATGGAAGCCGGAAGGGCGGCGGAAGAGGGAATACGGCGGGCGGATCCTGACGCAGATGTGCAAGTCATGCCGTTGGCGGATGGCGGCGAAGGGACAATAGATGCCTTAATTGCAGGGATGGGGGGAAAGAAGCAAAGAATAAGGGCGACGGGGCCGCTGGGAGCTATGATGGATTGCGAATATGGCGTGGTCGAAGGGGGGAGGACGGCAATCATAGAAATGGCAAGTGCGGCGGGTCTTCCATTAGTGCCGCCGGAAAAAAGGAATCCGATGGATACCACGACTTATGGGGTAGGAGAGATGATCAAGGATGCCATAGAGAGGGGATGCCGGAAATTCATAATAGGCATCGGAGGCAGCGCTACGAATGATGGGGGAGTCGGCATGTTGCAGGCTCTAGGGTTCGGTTTTTTGGATAAAAACGGAAAGCAGATATTGTTCGGAGCGAAGGGGCTGGCCGAACTGGTTTCGATTACCGATGTGGATGCCATGGAAGAGTTAAAGGAATGCAGGTTTCGCATTGCCTGTGATGTTGCGAATCCGCTTTGCGGCCTCATGGGATGCAGTGCAGTATATGGGCCTCAGAAAGGCGCGGATGCATCGATGGTCGCACAGATGGACTGCTGGATGGAAAAATATGCCCTGCTGGCAAAGGAAAAGTTTGCGGGAGCGGATATGTGGAAGGAAGGGACAGGAGCAGCCGGAGGGCTGGGATTTGCCTTCCTTACTTTTTTGAACGGATCTTTAGAGCCGGGAGTGAATATCATATTGGAAGAAACGGGAATGGAAGGCCATATCAAAGAGGCGGATCTTATTATAACCGGCGAAGGCAGGATGGACGGGCAGACGGCGATGGGAAAAGCGCCTTCGGGGGTGGCAGGGCTGGCAAAGAAATATGGGAAAACTGTAGTTGCTTTGGCAGGGAGCGCGGCAGAGAAATGCGGGCAGGATGGGATTGATGCATTTTTTTCCATATTGCAGGAACCAGCGACTCTGGAAGAGGCGATGGATCCCTTGTATGCGAAAAGAAATTTGTCCGTCACGGCAGAACAGGCCTATAGGCTTTGGCTGGCTGGAGCCAGCTATTTTTCAAAGCCATGCACCCAGTCGGCCTTTAAAAAGTAGATCAGAAAGACGATGGAACTGAGCGACCAGGTAAGGGGATAAGCCCAGAAAATGACGTTGATGACCGGGATAAAGCGGACGATAAGGGTAATATAGGATACCCGGACGATGCACCAGAAACAAAGCATAGTGATCATGGGAACAGAAGCTTTCCCTGCACCTCTCAGGATGCCGGCGATGCAATGGGAGAAGGAAAGCAAAAAGTAAAAAAGCGTAACGGTTCTCGCCTGGGCCGTGCCGTAGGCGATGACTTCCGGCGTACGGTTGAAAGCGGAAATCAGGATGGGGATGGTAAGGTAGATGAAGATACCAACCAGCTCCGCCATGGTAATAGAACAAAGGATGCCGAACCGGGCGCCTTTTTTTGCGCGCTCATACTGCCTTGCCCCCAGGTTCTGGCTGATGAAGGTAGTGAGGGCAAGGGAAAAACAGGTGATGGGAAGGAAGCCGAAGCCTTCTATTTTGGAATAAGCGCCGCAGCCGGCCACCGCCATTTTACCGAATTTATTGATGTTGCTTTGTACGACCACATTGGCAAGGGCGATGATAGAATTCTGAACCCCTGCGGGAAGGCCGTTGGCGATGATCTGCTTTAACATGGGAAAGTCAAAGCGGATCAGCTTTATCGATACCCGGTAGTCCTCCGGGCTTTGGAAGATCAGGCGCAGGAGGCATAAGAGGGCGCTGATAAACTGGGAAAGGATGGTGGCAAAAGCCGCCGCTCCCACGCCGAAACCGAGCAGGCCTACAAACAGCAGGTCCAACAGGATATTAATGATGGAAGATATGATCAAATAAATCAGGGGATGCCTGCTGTCGCCTACGGATTGCAGGATTCCCACGAATACATTGTACATAACGAAGGAAAGGGAACCCATGAAGTAAATACGAAAATAAACGGTGGATTCCGGCAATACATCCGGCGGCGTCCCCATCCATCGGAGAATATGGGAGGTAAGGAGAACGCCCGCTATCGTCAGGAAGATCCCGGCAGCCAGGCCGAGGGCAATGGTGGTATGTACTGATTTTTTTACCTCCTTCAGCTCTCTTGCGCCGTAATATCTGGCGATCACTACGCCTGCGCCTGTGGCGATGCCGTGGAAAAATCCTACCATGAGAAAGATAAGGTTCCCGGAGGAGCTGACGGCGGCGAGTGCGTTGCTTCCAAGAAAGTTGCCTACGATGAGGGAGTCCGCAGTATTATATAATTGCTGGAAAAGATTTCCAAGAAAAAGAGGAAGGGCGAAGGCGATGATTTTCTTTCCGATGGGGCCTTCGGTCATTAAAGTTGTCTTTTCAGCGGTAGTTGTCATGGAGATACCTCGTTTCTTTTTTAACCTTTTTGCAAAAGATATAGATTTTGTAAAAATATAACATTATAATATCATACATGATAGTGGTTCAAAAATCAAATGGGAAAGGATAAGGAAAAGACTGGCAGGGAGAGAAATATGATTACAGTGTTGATAAACAAGCCGGAGTTTGAATATGATATTCATTCCCTCGTAAAAGCATTTTACCCGGAGGAGGATGTGAAGGTATATTGCGGGGAGGAAGCGGGGGAAGGGATTGTTTTTACGATTGGTTTGGAAGAGGATGGAATACGGTTTTGGCTGGAGGATCAGGCAGCAGGAGAGGGGGCATGGATGGCATGCGCCGCCGATGCGAGCCGGGGGGAAAGGAAGAATATTCTGAAGCAGCTGATCTATCGGACGTTATCGGAACATATAGGAAAAGAATTGCCTTGGGGGACTTTGACCGGAATACGCCCTACGAAGATTCCGATGGGGATGCTGGAAAAGGGCAGGCCGGAGGATGAGATCCTGAAGGCGATGGAAGAGACTTATTTTATCAGCGGGGAAAAGGGCTTGCTTAGTATTGAAATCGCGAAGAGGGAAAGGGAAATTTTGTCATCGCTTCATTATAAAGAAGGCTACAGCTTGTATATCGGAATCCCTTTTTGTCCGACGACGTGCCTTTATTGTTCTTTTACATCCTATCCGATTGCGTCATGGAAGAAACGGGTCGGAGAATACTTGGATGCGCTGGAAAAAGAGATGGCGTATGTAGGGGAGGCGTACGGGGATAAGATCGTTGATACCGTTTATATCGGAGGCGGCACGCCGACCACGTTGGAGCCGGAGGAGCTGGAGCGGCTGCTTGCCGCAGCATACCGATATTTTGATTTAAGCCATGTGCAGGAATTCACGGTGGAGGCCGGCCGGGCGGACAGCATAACGAAGGAGAAGCTCCAAGTGCTGAAAAAATATGGGATTACAAGGATATCGATCAATCCCCAGACGATGGAAGAGGAAACTCTGCGGCTGATCGGAAGAAAGCATTCGCCGGATCAGGTGCGGGAGGCGTTCGCCCTTGCCAGGAAAGAAGGATTTGATAATATCAATATGGATATTATCCTGGGTCTTCCAGGAGAAGGGGAAGAAGATGTGGCGTATACGACGGCGGAAATCAGGAAGCTGTCCCCGGACAGCCTGACCGTGCATTCCCTTGCGATTAAGAGGGCATCCGGTTTAAGCCAGTGGATCGAAAAAAACGGGATGGACGCTTTGAAGAATACGGACAAGACAATGGAAATCGCTGCTGGTGCGGCCAGGAATATGGGAATGGAAGCTTATTATTTGTACCGGCAGAAAAATATGTCCGGCAATTTTGAAAATGTGGGCTATGCCCGTCCCGGCAAATACGGTATTTACAATATTCTGATTATGGAGGAAGTGCAGACGATTGTAGCTTTGGGCGCGGGCAGCATTTCAAAAAGGATTTATTCGGACGGGCGCATCGAACGGTGTGACGCGGTGAAGGATGTATCCCTTTATATAGAAAAAATTGATGAAATGATTGAGAGGAAACGGAAGCTGCTTGTGGATTCATGAAATGAGGCCATATCATAGTTGACAGCAGATAGGGCAGCTGATGGCAGAATGGCAGATTTTGCAGCAGGGAAGCCGAAGACTGAACGGTTACGATTTTCATGATTTAGAGTTGAAAAACCTTGTCAAACGGTGTAAAATCGATTCATAAGTGAGAGTTTGCAGATTCATTGCGGAAAGGATACGGTTATTCATATGGCGCTTAGTAAAAAGCCGGTTACGGGCATGAAGGATATTATGCCAGCAGAAATGCAGCTTCGGGATTATGTCATCGGGGTCATCAAAGAAACGTATGGAAAATTTGGTTTTACATCCATAGAGACTCCCTGCGTGGAAAATATTGCGAATTTGAGCAGCAAACAGGGAGGGGAAAACGAAAAGCTGATTTTTAAGATATTGAAGAGAGGGGAAAAATTGAACCTGGAAACAGCCAGGGGGGAAGAGGACCTGGTGGACGGGGGATTACGGTACGACCTGACGGTGCCGCTGGTGCGTTATTATTCCAACCATGCCAATGAACTGCCGTCTCCGTTTAAGGCATTGCAGATGGGGAATGTATGGAGGGCGGATCGGCCGCAGAAAGGGCGTTACCGCCAGTTTATGCAGTGCGATATCGATATTTTAGGCGAGCCTTCCAATCTGGCGGAGATCGAGCTGATCCTGGCCACGACGACGACGCTTGGAAAGCTGGGATTCCGGGGCTTCCAGATACGCATTAATGAAAGAAGGATATTGAAGGCTATGGCCGCATATAGCGGGTTCCCGGAAGAGTCTTATGATCAAGTGTTTATTATTTTGGACAAAATGGATAAAATAGGGCTGGACGGCGTGGCGGATGAGCTGAAAGGAAATGGTTTCGGAGAAGAAAGTGTTGAAAAATACTTGGATCTTTTTAAAGGGATGGAAGAGGCGCAGGACGGCCTGTCCTATCTGGTGGAAAAGCTTCAGGATACGTTGGAACCCGGGGTGGGGCAGAGTCTGGAGGAGATCATTGCCAGCGTAAAAGCGACCAAAGCGTCTGAGTTTGAGATTGTCTTTGACCCTACGTTAGTCCGAGGGATGTCCTATTATACGGGGACGATTTTCGAGATCGCCATGCCGGAATTCGGCGGAAGCTGCGGCGGAGGCGGGCGGTATGATAAAATGGTGGGGAGATTTACGGGCAGGGATGTGCCGGCCTGCGGTTTTTCCATTGGATTTGAAAGAATTATACTCATTATGCTGGAAAACGGCTTTCCGATTCCGGGCGAAAAGAAAAAAATTGCTTATTTGATCGAAAAAGGCGTTGCCACGGAGGAACTTTGCTCCATTATCGCGAAAGCCCAGGAAGAGCGGGCAGACGGGATGCAGGTTCTGGTGGCTCGTATGAATAAGAACAAGAAATTCCAGAAGGAACAGCTAAATGCGGAAGGATACATGGAATTCCGCGAGTTTTATAAGGATCCGCTAAAAAAATAAGAAGACAAAAAGCAGAAGGCGAGGGAATATTTGTTATGGCAGAAGCGATGAGAGGTTTAAAGAGGACACACCGTTGCGGGGAGCTTTCCCTGGCTCATGAGGGCGAGACAGTAACCGTGATGGGCTGGGTGCAGAAGCAAAGGAATAAAGGGGGCATTATTTTTGTGGATCTGCGCGACCGCTCCGGGCTGCTTCAGATTATTTTTGAAGAAAGCGACTGCGGCGGGGAGAATTTTGCCAAGGCTGAGAAAATGAGAAGCGAGTTTGTGGTGGCTGTCGTGGGAACGGTGGAAAAAAGAGCCGGGGCGGTCAATGCAAACCTGGCTACCGGCGAGATCGAGATCCGCGCGAAAGAGACGCGCATCCTGTCGGAGGCGGAGACACCGCCATTTCCTATTGAAGCGGATTCCAGGACAAAGGAAGAATTGCGGCTGAAATACCGTTATCTGGATCTGCGCCGCCCGGATCTGCAGAGGAATCTCATTCTGCGCAGCGCGATCACCGCTAATATCCGTAAGTTTTTAACGGAAGAAGGTTTTCTGGAGATAGAAACGCCGATTCTCGGCAAGTCCACGCCGGAAGGGGCGAGGGATTATCTGGTGCCGAGCCGCGTCCATCCGGGTACCTTTTATGGTTTGCCCCAGTCGCCCCAGCTGTTCAAGCAGTTACTGATGTGTTCCGGTTATGACCGCTATTTCCAGATAGCCAAATGTTTCAGGGATGAGGATCTGCGGGCAGACAGACAGCCGGAATTTACACAGGTGGATATGGAGCTTTCCTTCGTGGATGTGGAGGATGTCATTGATGTAAACGAAAGGCTGATCCAGTTTGTATGCCGGGAAGCGATCGGGCTGGAAGTAGAACTTCCCCTTCCGCGCATCCGCTGGATTGATGCCATGAACCGTTATGGTTCCGATAAGCCGGATACCCGTTTCGGCATGGAGCTTACGGATGTATCGGAAACGGTAAGAGGCTGCGGCTTTGGCGTATTTTCTTCTGCTTTGGAGCAGGGAGGATCGGTCAGGGGCATCAATGCCAAAGGGCAGGGGGCTATGCCGAGAAAGAAAATAGACGCCTTGGTAGATATGGCAAAAGGGTATGGGGCAAAGGGACTGGCCTATCTTGGTATCGGCGAAGACGGAAGCTATAAGTCTTCTTTCGCCAAGTTTATGACGGAAGAAGAGCTGGAGGCTCTGGTAAAGGCCATGGATGGAGAGAACGGGGATTTGCTTTTGTTTGCGGCGGATAAGAATGCCATCGTGTGGAGCGTATTGGGCGCTCTGCGCCTGGAACTCGGAAAACAGATGGGATTGATTGACGAAAATCGGTTCCAGTTCCTCTGGGTGACGGAATTCCCATTGCTGGAGTGGAACGAGGAGGAGAACCGCTTTGTGGCGATGCACCATCCTTTTACCATGCCGATGGACGAAGACCTGGAATATCTGGATTCCGATCCGGGAAGAGTGCGCGCGAAAGCGTATGATATCGTGCTGAACGGCGTGGAATTGGGCGGAGGCTCGGTCAGGATTTTCCAGAACAATATACAGGAAAAAATGTTCGAAGTATTGGGCTTTGAGAAAGAAGACGCTTATAACCGTTTCGGCTTTTTGTTGAATGCATTCAAATATGGCGTTCCTCCTCATGCGGGCTTGGCTTACGGGCTTGACCGCCTGGTTATGCTGCTCGTGCATGGGGACAGCATCAGGGATGTTATGGCGTTTCCGAAGATAAAGGATGCCTCCTGTCTGCTGACAAATGCGCCGGACGTGGTGGACGAGGAGCAGTTAAAGGAACTGGGGATTGGAACAATAGAAGCGCAATAAGAGGGGAAGGGTATGATAAGGATATACAGGGCAGGCACTGCCCTGTTGCCCGATGAAGAAACGATTCTGAGAAATATGGTATTTTTAGACGAAGAGCGGAAGCGGAAGGTATGGCAGTGCAGGAATTTGGAAGATAAAAAAAGAAGTTTCCTTGCGGGATATTTGATCCAGAAAGGGACAAAAGAATGGATGGCAAAAGAGGGCGGCTTGCAGGGGGGTGCAAAACCGCTTTTTTTGTCTTATGTCTATTCGAAATACGGAAAACCGTATTTCAGAGAAGAAAAGGAGTTGTACTTTAATATTTCCCATTCGAAAAATTATGTAGTCTGTGCTTTTTCCGACAAGGAAGTGGGAATTGATATACAGATTCACAAAAAAGGGAAAGGGGACATTGCCCAGAGATTTTTTTCCATGGAAGACAGGATGCTGATGGAGATGCTGGCTGACGGCGGCAGGAGCCGGGAAGAGATATTTTTTGCCTTATGGACGGTGAAAGAGGCTTTTATGAAGCTGACAGGGGAAGGATTACGGCAGGGACTGGATACGACGGTGATCGAAATAGCGGAAGACGGAGGGGCCGGGTCGGAGGAATGCTCTGGCGGTATATGGAAACAGGGGTGGATAAGGAAACGGGCGGAAAGGGACGGCGCATACTTTCAAATTTATGAGGAAAGGGACGGAATGAGCAAGTATAGCATGGCAGTGTGCAGCTATGAAGCGGACGGCGATATCCAAAGAAAAGAAGTGCGGATATAGCGGTTTGGCACAGGCGGGCTATGGGGAAATGGACAGAAGTTGGGGGCAGCGATTGATATGAAGGGTATTCATGGGTTTGAGCATGTATTTGGCCTGCGGCGGGAGCTGCGGGGAATCCGGAGGGATTTTAACCGGGCGAGGAAAGTGGGGAACATGAGGTACGGAAGGTATTTTCTGTTCTATCCAGGAATGGAAAAATGGATGTACATAGGCTATGAGGACATTGTCTGGGCATACAGGCGGCTGGGGGACATTCCAGGGAAAAAAGGGAAAGGGGCCGATATGGAGATGCATTTTCTGATGCTGGTAACGAAAGACAAAAAGCGGCTTGGCATACTGGCAGGGGAGAAAGAAAATGCGTTGGCCGGGTTGAAAATTTTACAGGAACATAGCTTTATTGACATTGGCTTTTCGAAAGAAAAAGAGGAGAAGTATTTATGATCGGCAGCAGTGGAAAGGTGGGTTCCGGCCATTACCATAAGCATGAGGTGACAAAGTGCCTTCATGAGTCCGGGGAAGCAAAATTGGACGTTGGAGAAAAAATGGGGACGGGAGCCAAAACTTCGTATTCCCAGCTAAAGCAGGAGCGGGAAGCATTTTCCTTGCAGGAACGGCTGACAGGAGGCTTACGGGGGCTGTTTTCGAGAGCCTCTGATTTCTGGAGGAGGTTGGGGGAGGAAGGAACACCCGGCCAGGATGGCCCTGCCGGAAAAGCAGGAAAAGGGATGGGAACAGCGATAGCTGGAAAAGCAGGGGAAATCACGAATGCCATATCTCCGACAGACAGGACGGCGGCAGATGATATGGCTCTGGCCGCAGTGGCCACGGCAATGATGAAACCGGAAACGGAGAAAAAAGAAGAGGAGCAGGAATCGGAGAGAAAGGTCAAGAATGTGGAAGGGGCTGTAGACGGGGGGCTGAAGAAAGAACAAGGGGGGATACGGAAATTTCTACAGAAGTTCGGGGAGGCGGCGGCAAAGGCAGGACAGTTCCTGAAAAAGAGAAAGAAGCCGGATGCCGCCCTTATAGAAAGCGATGCCGATTTCCGTATGGGAGATAACAGCTTTTTGCTGGATTCTTATAACCGGGAAGGGGAATATAGCACGCTGGCGAAGGACAGAAGCCTGGAAGGAAGTTTCCGGGCGAAGGGATAAAGGCTGGCAAAAATAACAGCTTGCCGCAAATTATGGCAAGCTGTCTAAAATTCCGTCTGCGATAGCCTGGGCAAGCTCATCAAAACGATTGTCAAATAAGGCGTTATCGCTGTCATTATTAATAAATCCCGCTTCAATCAGAAGGGCGGGCATCTGTGTGCGGTTCAGCACGACCAGGTTGGTTCGTTCATTGACTCCGTGGTTGATAAAACCAAGAGCTTGTAGATTTTCATTGATATTTTCTGCCATGCGAGCCGCATCGCCGTAGCGGTTGTATACAAGGGACTCGATTCCCGTATATTGGTTGGGATAGACGCTGGAATTGCGGTGGATGGATACGAAATAATCGGCTCCCGATTCGTTGGCTTTTTCCGCTTTGCGGGCCGGGCTGTCGTAGATATCCGATGTCCTCGTATAGACTACATTTACCCCGGCGTTTTCCAACAGGCGGCCGACGGCCAGCGTCAGGTTGAGGGCATCTGTTTTTTCCTGTCTTCTGTTATAAGTAGCGCCGGGATTGGCTCCGCCATGCCCGGCATCTAAAACAATGGTATATGCCATAGGAATTGCTCCAATCGTTACTTATTTTACTTTATGATGGAGCAGGGAATTGGTGCATTTCCTATAAATTCTGTAAGGCTATGGATTACAATGGGCGCAGGGCTGATAACCGGCATCCAGAATCTTATTTCGGAGAGTAGTCCGCTCGGACCGTTTGTCAACCGGGATTTCCGCAGCATCAGAACAGTCTGCCGTATGGAAAAGCGCGGTGTCCAGATCCATAATATACAGCTGTTCAACATTGGGATCGGATGTCGGTTCAGCAGCAGGAGCTGTTTCGGCAGGAGCGGATTCCGAACTGTCCGTGCCGGAAGGTTCCGCTGGCTCTGAAGCGGGCATATCCCCGACATTAGAAACGTCTGTACCCATTGTATTTTCAGCAGGGGTTTCCGGAAGGCTGCTGCTTTCTATAGGATTGGCCGGTTCGGATTCCCCTTCGGAAGAAGCTGGCTGCGAATTCCCTGGCAATTCTATGATATTTCCCTCTTCATCATAAGCGAGCCGGGAGTCCTCTTCCTTTTCCCCGGTTATTTCCTCCAGCGAACCGGGATGGAAGCGGCGGCCGCTATACTCTGCATAAAGCATGATACCTGTCAGCGATATAGCGCCGATCAGCAGAATTCCAAATATAAGATAGAAAAAACGTTTGATGATTTTCATGATTTTTGTCCTTAGTGTCCAACGATTTATTTTCACTTATTTTATCATCTTTTTTCGTTTTTTTCAACGAAGAATATTCCTGCATCATGGAAATCAATTTTTACAGCCAGCATGGCGCGCCGGGGGAATCCAAACGGCAGCTGCTGGAAAGCGGGTCTGGCATGGGCTGGGATTTTCTGCTGAAGCTTCCAATCAGATTTCACTAATGAAATGGGAAAAGGAATCAAACCGATCGGGTCGAAAAAAAAGGACATCCGTGTCCTTTTTTTTCGACCATTTCATAAGTGAAAAATTTCATAAATGAAATAGCTGATTGTATGCAACAGCAGAAAACCCCAGCCCATGCCAGACCCGCTTTCCAGCAGCTATAGTTTGAATTCCCCCGGCACGCCATGCTGGCTGCAAAAATTGATTTTCATATTCTTGCATTTTTAAGGCTGATCGTACATAATACAAAGGAGCATAGATTGGAAAGGGAGGGGCTTATGAAAAAATATAAGGCGGTTATTTTTGACTTGGACGGCACATTGTTGGATACTCTGGAGGATTTGAAGGACAGTGTAAATTATGCGCTGGGAAATGCAGGAATGCCGTTGCGTTCCCTGGAGGAAGTGAGGACTTTTGTCGGGAACGGAGTGTGGCGGCTGATGGAACTCTCGGTGCCGGGCGGGGAGGAAAATTCGGAATTTGGCAGAGTTTTTGAAGATTTTAAAGGGCATTACGCGCTGCACTGCAACGATAAGACAGCGCCTTATCCCCATATCATGGAATTATTGTCGGAACTGAAAAAAAGAGGGTATCAGATGGCCGTCGTTTCCAATAAATTTTATGGGGCGGTACAAGAGCTGAGAAAGCTTTATTTTGAGGGGTACATTGAGATAGCGATAGGGGAGAAGGAGGGCATACGGAGAAAACCGGCAAAAGACACGGTGGTAGAGGCTCTGCGCCAGCTTGGGATCGATAAGGAAGAGGCGGTATATGTGGGGGATTCCGAGGTGGATATTGCTACGGCGGAAAATACAGGCATGGACTGTATTGCGGTGGCCTGGGGGTTCCGCACAAGAGAAGAACAGGAAAAAGCGGGCGGCAAAGTATTTGCTGACGACCCGCTGGATATCTTGGATTTGGTTTAGATATTCGTTTGATTGATTTCCCGGATGACGCGACACGGGTTTCCGACGGCCAGTGAATTTTCGGGGATATCTTTGGTGACAACGCTGCCGGCGCCGATGACGGAACCATCTCCGATAGTCACGCCTGGAAGGACAATGACGCCTCCGCCGAGCCAACAGCCGTTACCGATGCGGATCGGTAACGCATATGTACGGCAAAAATATTGTTCTGTGCCGGGTTTCCAGTCCGGCGTAAGCCGTTGCGACAGATCTACAGGATGGGTCGCGGTATAAAGCTGGACATTGGAAGCGAGCAATACATTATTTCCGATGGTTATCGTATTGCAGTCCACGAATGTGCAGTTCATATTGACGGATACGTTGCTGTCTAGAAAAATATTCCGCCCGTAATCGCAGATAAACGGCGATGCAACGGATACATTTGTTCCGATGCCGCCGAATAATTGTTTCAGTACGGCGGCCTTTTCTTCTTTTTGTTCATAGGAGAGAGCATTATATTCTGCCAGGAGTTTTCTGGCGGCGGCTTTAAAACCAGTAAAAACCTTATCATGGCAATTATAATATTCGCCCGCCATGCATTTTTCTAATTCGTTCAATTTATGTTTCCTCTGTTGGAGAGTCAGACGGATGGTCTGTTTCCTGCCCGGCAGAAAGAGCCAAGTCTTCGCCGGTTTTTTTGGCACTTGCGGTTTCTTCCTCCGCACTGGAGCTTTCCCCGGTTTCTTCGGGAAGGGTCATGGATACTTTTTTAATGCGGTTCTGGCTGATTTCTTTTACTTGCAAGGTAATTCCGTCTTCCGTGCTGATTGTTTCCTCCGCTTCCGGGAGACGGTCCAGATGCTCGATGATGAGGCCGCCGATGGAATCATAATCTTCGGAATGAAGGGAAATATCCAGCGCGTCATTGATATCGTCTAATTTCATGCCGCCTTCCACAAGATAGGTATGCGCGTCAATCTGCTGGATCAGCTCTTCCTCATCCGCATCGTATTCGTCCCGGATCTCGCCTACGATTTCCTCCAGAAGGTCTTCCAGGGTGATCATGCCTACTGTCGCGCCGTATTCGTTTAACACGAAAGCCGCATTGGCAGTAATTTCCCGCATTTCTATCATCAGATCGGCTGTTTTCTTAAATTCATAAGTATAATAAGCTTCCCGGAGGATATTCTTCACTTGGAAATTTTCTTTATCGGATAACAGGATAAAATCCTTAATATTAATGAGGCCGACAATATTATCCTTATCGTTCTCATAGACAGGGAGCCTGGTGTACATATATTCCTTAAAAACAGTAAGAACTTCTTCATAGCCCATATCCAGGCTGACGCTGACCATGTCGATGCGGGGGATCATAATATCTTTGGCCACCGCGTCGCTGAAATCAAAAATATTATAAATGATTTCCCTTTCTTCGGATTCAATGACGCCGTCTTCATGGCTGACATCCACATAGGTTTTCAGCTCGTTCTCCGTCATCAGGCTTCCCTTTTTGCTCATGTCGATATGCAGCAGCCGGGAAATGCCCATGGAGAGCTTGTCGATAATAAAGACCACAGGGGTAAATATTTTCATAAGAAAAAGGATGATCTTGGCATATATTAATGATATTTTATCCGAATAAATCATGGCGGTATTTTTCGGGATGATTTCTCCGAAAATAAGAATCGTAAGAGTCAGGATGCCGGTGGCGATCCCTACCGCATAGCTCCCGAACACTTTTGACGCAAGGATGGTAGTCAGGGAGGATGCCGTCAGATTGACAATATTGTTGCCGATCAGAATAGTGCTTAACATTTTACTGTAATGATCCAGGACAGTAAGGGCGGCGGCGGCGCGTGAATTGCCTTCATCCGCGAGGGCTTTCATGCGTACGCGGTTCACCGTGGTAAAGGCGGTTTCTGCGGAAGAAAAAAAAGCCGACAAACCGACTAAAACTAAAATAGTAACAAGTTGTATGACACCAGTGGTATCCAAAATTTTCTCACTCCTTATGTAGCTTAATCGTTGACTGCTGCTGCCAGCATATATGAAATATTACAATATTGCATGTTGAGTGTCAAGATATTTCATGTTTTGGGCGGGGAAATCAGTTTTTGCAGAGGCGGGGAGCGGGAAAGAAAATGGCAGCGGCCTGAAACGGGCCTGGCACGGGCTGGGATTTTCTGCTGAAGCTTCCAATCAGATTTCACTAATGAAATGGGAAAAGGAATCAAACCGATCGGGTCGAAAAAAAAGGACATCCGTGTCCTTTTTTCTAAAATTGCCATCCATGGCAATTTTACCCTAGGTTTTCGACCATTTCATAAAGTGAAATTACTGATTGTATGCAACAGCAGAAAATCCCAGCCCATGTCAGGCCCGTTTCAGGCCGCTGCCGTTTTCTTTCCCGCTCCCCGCCTCTGCAAAAATTGATTTCCTCCATTTCTAATTCAGATAAATCCATTCATGATCGGTATTGGTTATATCATCCGCATTATCCCCGGAAGGGCAATAAATATGTTCTGTTTCGTCCGAAGGGTATTCCTGTGGAACAGGAATAGAGACTTCCTTTTCCGATTTCTTCGGCTCCGAAAGAGTTTCATTATCTATAGGTGGAACGAATGAAAGGATACATTGGAGTATCAATAATAGGAAAAGTATTATGAAAAATTTTTTTTGCATTTAAAATATCTCCTTAAATCGGGTTTCTTCTATTTTAATTATAACAAAGGATCAGTATTTTTGCATTTTTATTTTATATATTATAGGATTAGGGTGTCAAAAGGTCTGTCCAGCGATGCCGCCCGGCAAATTGCACAAATAAATATTGGGCAAGTGACTTTTGCACGATGGAGATGAGACTCAAAAATCGTGGAAGCCATTTCTGAACACGATTTTCGTTTTAAGAGGCTCATCGGAATGGTCCGGGCAATGGAACGCGCACAAATTTTTTGTGCAATTTGCCGGGCGGCATCGCTGGACAGACCTTTTGATGCCCTAATCATTATAGGAAATTACGCCACAGCATTGTAAGTCGCTTTTTATTCCTGCGAGCAACGGGACATTTAATTTGAGCGAAAAAGAAGCAACTTGAAAAGCGGGGAAATCCAAAATTTCATGATTCAGGCAATTTAAGGGAAGGAAGGGAATATATATAAACAAGATAGAAATAGCGGAAGGAGATTTACATGGAAAGAATGGGGAGGATGCGGTCAAAAAATAAGGGGGAATCCCGGACGGGCAATATGCTCAGCGGGGAAGGGATCCTTTTTCTGATGAAATGCCTGCTGTTTTCTTATGTGCTGACCGCAGGGCTGCTGCTTTTGCTGGCTCTTATGTTGTACCGTTTCAGTTTGCAGGAAAAAATAGTGAATATTGGTATTATCGTGATTTACATAGCCGTTACTTTTCTGGCGGGTCTGCTGGCAGGAAAACGCGCCGGGAGCAGGAAATTTTTATGGGGGCTCTGTATGGGGACGCTTTATTTTGCGGTGTTGGCCTTAGTGTCGCTGGCGGTAAACAGGAGCATAGCGGATGTGGCGACTAATTTTGTAACAGTGTTCTGCCTCTGCGCGGGGAGCGGGATGCTGGGCGGGATGGTGGCGCATTAAAAGACTGCTATATAAAATAAGCAGGAAGTATTATTTTATTTAGTTGAGCCAAAATCCGCCTCCGGGCATTCCAAAAGGCGAAACGCGCCGGGGGAAAG
>OFHO01000064.1_pt1 | contig 95174 bp, 94 predicted proteins | sample 1521531 | NCBI WGS metagenome assembly OFHO01 (sample SAMEA3504124, study PRJEB24116) | mouse gut metagenome | biome: mouse gut; feature: mouse-associated habitat; material: faeces | place: Denmark | collected 2011
TCTTACCCGCCGAAAAGAAAATCCTATGTCCTTGCACCTCCGTTCTGGATTTGATTTTTCTTGACTTTTGGATAAATGAAAAGCCGCTACACGACACCACGAATGACAGGAGAGATTTCTCCTGCTCGGATTCGCAATGCTATGTAACGGCTTTGGGATTCAAAACCATGCTGCCATACGCCAGCCGAAAAGGGCAGCATAAATTCGGCGGCGGTCAGCCTTGTCCGTTGGCTGACATTCCATTCTTCCATCTATGTTCTTATTTCATTTTCAATCTTCCAATTCCCTTACGGGTATTTCAGAATATCATAGCGGCTGTACCCATGTCAAGATTTTGGGCAAACTTTTTAGTATTCCCTGTGGACGGATATTTTATTCACCTATTTTGAAAATTGGGCAAGGGAATTTTACCCCTCACCCAATAGTCCATAAGAAAACAGAAAATATTAGATGTTTATAAAATTTTCCGCAGCTTTTTCCGCAAGTGGTCTAACCTTGCGTATATCGCTCCCGTTGTCAGCTTGACAATCGGGGCAATTTCCTTACTAAACGTAACATAGTTTCATCAGATCCCCGCAAGGAACTTTTGCAAGTTCACTCGGCTCTATTTTTTTTAGACCACCACCATAAATGCGCCCTTCTTCTTCAATGTCATTTCCACTAATACCCTTTAGCAGTTCCCATATTCTATATACAGAGTTTGGATTATCTGAGATAGCTTTTTGTAAATGCTCTTTAGGATAAAGCATTAAATACGAATTGGTAACAATCGCTTCAGACAGATTAAGTATAAAGCGTATGGGTGAACCGTCGTCTTTTCCTCTCCCCATGTAAGAACACAAAAAATAGGTTGCGTCCCTCTGCTCTTGCCAGTACCATTTTTTTCTGTTCTTGCACAAATACTTTTTACTTGTTTTGTCAATTCCGCTTTGTAAATAATCCCATATAGCAGGGGATTGTTCCATTATTTCTTGCTCTGTTAGTTCACAGTCCAGCAAAAAGTATTGTGGTTCAATTTGGGGTATTCCGTCGGTATCAGTGTCTACAAGGTCGGTTTTCAAATATCTTGGACTTGGAAGAATAGGCTTAAAAAAAGACATATCCATTCCTAATTCCATTATTCTCTCCCGGCTCATTATAAAGAAATTATTATCTCCAGTAGCAAGTCCGCGTTTTACCTCAAAATAATCGCCTAACGTTCTTCCCGCAATTTCATCACAACGGATCTCTTTTCTGGGAAAGCGTGTCCATTTGCGTTCTTTAATCAAATCAGATTTTTTAATACACTTGTTCTGTTTGGGGTTATCATGCGTACAACCAAAAGAAAACTCAATATCATAATCGTCATTGATTTTTTCGTTTCTGAACCATACAACGCATGATGAAACTAATGCGTCAGAAAACATTGAGTTTTCCGGGTCGTATCGGTGTATTCTTAGTAAATGAACGTTCTGTAATAAGTATTCTTTAATTGCAGCTCCATAATTAACATCCATAAACTCACTTGGTATAAGCCATCCGCAAATAGCACCGGGGGCAAGCCATTTGTGCGCTAACAAAATAAAGTAACAGTATAGCCCAGCTAAACCCGACAAAACTATTTCGGTTTCTTCTTTTCCGCGTTCAATTAAATATGACTTGGTCTCCTGTGTTAGATAGTGGTGACGAACATAGGGCGGATTAGTAATTACAAAATTGTATTTATGTTTTGGGGCAATTTTTGTAAAATCATCGTTGACAAGGTTTATACCTGAATCTCCCCAAAGCGCATTTGCGCAATCATAATACACCGGGTCAATCTCTATACCCGTAGCTGCCTGAATGCAATAGTTCTCGTTTACTGCACTTAATAAGGCGGAATAAAACGCTCCACTTCCCATACATGGTTCTAAAAATGCTATATCACTTTCGGATAAAATGCTTAATCCGTATGTAACGATTTCTTTCGCTAAATCAAGGGGCGTTGAAAACTGTCCGTATTTCCGGCGTTCTTCAATGTCCTTTCCTTTGTCTATCATTTCCTGCATCTGACGGCGGGAGTGTTCTATTGAATTTAAATTCCCAATTGTTCTATATCGCTTATTCTGTGTTCCCATATCCAGTCTATCCCTTCTGCCGCTTCATATCCCAAATACCCGGAATCAAAATATCCGCATAAAAACAATGAATAAGAAACGTTGCCGCCATAGGTGTTTCTTAATTGCTGCATTTTGACAGCTTCCTCTTTTCGCCGCTTGTTTACATTTGTAAAATCCCCTGCGGACTTTGCCTCTAACAGTAAAGGCATATCGCCCGCTTGCGCTGAAAGCGACATGATAGCAACGTCTACCGGAATATTGACTGTATCTCCTTTTTTACCTGCGACATACACAGGGACGTTGGTGTGAAATGAAAATGAACCAGGGTTCATTTCATCATAGCGTACTCCATTTTCTACCAATGAATAACCTTTGCTTTTTAGTAATTTCGCAATAGCTGCAAGCTGTCGCTTTTCCTGTGCGTTACGAATAATAGGGTCTGCAACGGGTCTGCAACGGCTCCGCACAATCTATCTGCTATGATAGTAGATGAACGCATTATTTCCGTTTCATTCGGATTGCGCTTTTCCGGTAGCCATGTGAATATATCAGGGTCAGCCATTTTTATAATAATCTCAGAAATGCGTTGCAATTCTGTAATTAACCTTATTCTTTGCATTCTCGGTGAGATATGGGGATTTTCAGAATCTTCCATGTTCTGCACAAGGCTTTTGGAAACTCCCGCAAGTCCTACTAATCTATCTCTGGCAATAGGCGGACAGGTAGACATTCTTAATATGGGCAAAACTTCGGGATGCTTTTGTAGAATAGCAGGGGAAACATTATTCAAGTGATTTGTTTCTTTCAACGCTTGTTCAACACTCTTAGCAGTTGAAATGCGAGTTTCTCTAAACGCTTTAGGTGCAAAATCCATAAACCATGTGTTGTATAAATCCACAGATTGAATAATATCCTGTTTCCACAGATGCGGTTTATCAAGATTTATACCCATTTCATTAACCCTTCCTTTCGTCCTGTATTTCTACAATATCATCAAACCCGCATTGCAGAGCAGTAGTGATTTTCGCCAAACTGTCCATTACCACGGGTTCGTCTTTTTCCATTTTGGCAAGTATGTTCGTGCTAATACCTGCCGCCTTGCGCATTTATGTTTTCGTCCGAAACGCCTTAAAAAGCACCTAAGCACCTAAAATTACAAAATATATTATAGCACACCCTGCAGCGCGTTTCAACAATACACCATGTAAATTTGCAACCGTTTATAGCTAATAAATTTAATGTTCTATATTGAGGAGTTTCGCATCGTTTTATCAGAAACCTTATTCATACCACTATCCGAAAAATAACGGTAATGCTTTCTCCACAATCTCTCTTGCACACGCCCGTATGTTATTGAGCTTTTGCACCCATTCCAAGGCATTTTCTGCCTTCAACTGAGCCGTGATACTCTGCGCCTGCTTCATCTCCTCTATGAGCCGTTCAAAGCGCTCCTGCGCCTGTTTATCAATCTCCGCAAGGTAGATATTCAACCTGCCGCTTGTGAGAAGATTGATATATGTACCTCTGCGGTACTCCTTCGGATAGCGCAAGTGCCGCTGTCCGAATAAGCCTATGTTCTGTTCTTCTTCGTCTGGTAATCTCAAATCAGGGATAAGATACCCATTTTCTTCGTGATATGTGTAGCCTAACTGTTCAAACAATGATTTAGCCATTTTGCAATTCCTCCAAATAAGATATTCACTCCACTTTGTTGTGTCTGCTGTCTTAAACACAATTTTGAGTTTTCTCCTTATCTGGTTTCATTCATAATAGAATTAACAACAAAACTATTTCTTCGCGCACCCATAAAAGAGAGGAGATTTTACTATGAAGCAAGAATAAAAATCACAAGAAAAGAGGCCAGGGAACACCTGCCTATGCGGCCAGGGGATACCCAGAAAGTCGATTCTGAATATGTCCGGAACGGCACCTGCAGCATTTTTGTATTTGTAGAGCCTTTGGGAGGTGTACGCCATGTAAGCGTGCGGGCACACCGTACAGCAATCGACTGGGCTGAGGAGATTAGGTATCTTGTGGATGTTAGTTATCCTGACCGTAATAAGATCATACTTGTCATGGACAATTTGAATACTTATGCCCTTTCCTCCTTGTACAAGGCATTTCCTGCCCCGGAAGCCCGTAGGATTGCCCAAAAGTTGGAAATCCATTACACTCCGAAACATGGGAGTTGGTTGGACATTTCCGAAATAGAGCTAAATGTAATGACACGACAGTGTCTGTCCCGCAGGATTAAGGACATGGATATGCTCTGTCAGGAACTAGCAGCATGGGAGAGGGACCGCAATGAACATACAGCTTGTATCCAATGGCAGTTCACTACTGACAAAGCCAGAACTAAGTTGGTGTCGCTCTATCCTAAATTTAGCCCCATAGAGGAAAACTAATTTAGCTAAATATAATGCAGTCAATACACTAAATGGGACACAGCTGCATAGCACCCGGAGTGAATTAGACGGGAAGAGCCTGCATCGGACACATAACAGGGGGACAGAACAAGAATATCAGGAGAACTACTATTATGTGCCGGAGACGAAACTGGTGCTGCATCCCAAAATCCTAATAAGTATCCAGACGGAATGCGCAGAAAAAAACATGGCTACAACCTGGAGCATTTATACAGCAGAAATTACCAGGCCGTGAAAAAACATTATTATATGATTTAGATAGGGCACATGATCGGACAGTTCATGGAGGCATGGGAAGGGATATGGAAAAAGGTGAAGCAGAGCTTGGAGCAGAAACATAGGAAGCTGCTGGAATCCATGAAAGGAACATCACTGAGAGAATATAAGGAAGAGATGGACAGAAAGATACAAATACGGATTATATAGAAAAGATCAGGAAAAGGCGGTGGTGTAGAAAACGGGTGAAAATTAAAAAGGACGACGCTTTACATCTAAATAACCGCTTGATATAATAAAGATATCAAAAAAGACAATTACATTTTCAGAAAGCAGGTGAGCACATGCCAAGCGATAAAGAAATGATTAATAATTTAATTGACAGTTATACCAGTTTACAGCGTATCAAAAAATCGGATGATACTGAAAAGGAGATTAATTATCAATTAAAGATATTAAAAGCAAAGCTCGAATCATTCGGAATTGTAACGACTGACTTAGATTTATAAAAACAACAAAACCATACTCTTATAGGGTGTAACGTTTTTATTGAACTATCAAAGATTTTACACTCTTTTTATTTACACCTTATGAGTGCACCTTATCGGACGATAGTCCACCCGCCCCGCAAGGGGCATGCATTACGGTGTGCCCTTGGGTATACTATCTCGTAATGCGGTAAATAGACCCGAAAGGAGATGATTATTCATGAGGAAAAACATTCATGTCACTATAAACACATTCAACAAGGCAAAGAGGGCGACTGTACGCTGACCCTCTTTGCAGACGGAGGAAAAGTATGGTCGTATATGAAATTGACAAAGTAAGATTCAGGCTCAAGACACAGCATGATTTGACCTGGATAAAGAAGTATGGAACCGTTTTCTCAGTGATTGACGAGACAGGTTCCGGATGTATCGCCTTTGGCGTTGCAAACGGAGAGAATAAGTATTTTATTAAAATCGCAGGCGCAGACACCATAGACGCCGAGATACCGCCGAAAGAATCGGTAGAGACCTTAAAGAATGCAGTGGGGATATATGAGACATTAAAGCATCCGAATCTGGTAGAATTACTGGAACACTACCCGTATCAGGAGTATTATGTCGCCATATTCCGCTGGGTAGAAGGCGGCTGCCTGTTCGACTATTGGAACTTTGAAAAATATGACAAGAACCCAGATATCATCAGTCCAGCCGTAAGGTTCAAGGAACTGCCCGCCCGGCAAAAGCTGTCGGCTGTAGAAGATATTTTTTCCTTTTTAGAGACAGCAGCAGCGAACCATTATGTTGCGGTAGACTTTTACGACGGAAGCCTGATTTATAATTTTGAGACAGATAAGATGACAATCTGCGATATCGATTTATTCCGAAAACAGCCTGCCGTCAATGACATCGGGGAAGAATACTGGGGAACGAAGCGGCTGAAAGCGCCGGAAGAGTATATTCTTGGCGCTGCTGTGGATGAGGTCACAAATGTTTACACTCTTGGAGCGATGATTTTTGATTTCTTTGGCACATTTACCTCTGAAGAAATCGGGCACAGGTATACGGACAGAAAATTTCTGCCCTGCCCCAAAGAAAGATGGAGCTTAGGGGAAGAGGCATATTCTGTGGTATTGCGGGCGGTAGAACATGACCGAAAAAAAAGATATCAGACAATCGCAGAATTTCATGAAAAATTCCACTCGGCAGTGATTGCCAGGTAAGTCATATCAGAAGGAAGGGGCGTTTTACAACGCCCCCTTCTCTGCATTATTAAAAAATTTATCGATTCACAAAACTCATCCGGAAGACACTCCCCTCCCCCAAACTGCTCTCCACCGACAGATTTCCTCCCTGTCCTTCTACAATCGACTTCGCCAACGACAGCCCAAGCCCCAAGCCCTGCCTGTTACCGGAAGCCTTGCTCCGGTAGAACTGCTTGAAAATATGATGGATATCCTCGCTTTTAATCCCGCGCCCGTCATCCTCTACACAGAGCTGGAAGACTGCCGGAGACTGTTTCCACGACACCCGTATCACCCCTCCCTTATCCGTATGATCCAGCGCATTTTTTACCAGATTCCCCACCGCCTCTTTCGTCCACTGCGGGTCGCACAACAAGCTCTCCTTAGGCTCCCCCTCCATACGGATTTCTTTTCCTTCACACCTTGCCCGCTCCATCAAGTCTTCTACCGCCTGTTCCATCATCTCTGAGACAAGACACTTACGTTTTTCAAATACAATATTTCCGGTATCCATCCGCGCCATCGTAAGCAGCGAACGAATCAACTGTTCCATCCTCTCCAAAGACAGGATGGATTTCCCAGCAAAGTCCTCCACAGCCTCTTTATTCTCCGGCTCCTCCAGAATGATTTCCATATACATGCCCAACGCCGCAAGCGGAGTCTTCAACTGATGGGAAATATTCGATATCATATCTCTGAGAAATATTTTTGCCTTGTACTCCATCTCACTCTTAGCCTGAAGAGACTGTGCAAGCTGCTCAATACTGCCGAACAACTGATAGATCGTCCCCGTCTCCCCCGACGGTAGATGCATGGCAAAATGGTTTGCAGCATACTGGTCAATCACCCTTCCCGCGTCTTCATAGACCCGCTCCCTGCCCCTAAGGAAATACGCCGCTCCCACGAGTATAACCGCGGCAAATAAGATTCCTGCCCCAACCAAAATAAGAAGCAAAGTCATGGACTCTGGCTCCGTAAGCATCAACCAATAACTCTGCGCATATTCTGTATGTCCGATTTTGCCAAGCAGTCTGGCTCCTTCCTCCGTCACTTCCCGATTGTTCCATGCCGCAGCCACCACTGCTTTAGGAACCGACTCATGAAGCAGATAAGAAGCCGCGGCAAGTTCTCGCTCTGTTAGTATCCTTCTGATATTCTGCGTCTGAAAAATGCCCCATGCTCCCAAAAAACAAACCTGCAAAATACACGCTGCTGCAAGAAAAAAATAAAATCGACGCGTCTGTTTTTCATATAGGAAACCCATCCCCTTCACTCCTTCCACTGATAACCGAATCCCCGGACAGTTTTCAGATGTTCTGGCTTCGACGGGTTCTTTTCCAGTTTTTCCCGGAGACGCCGGACGTATACTGACAAGGTATTATCGTCAACAAAATTCCCCGCCCCGTCCCACAGTTTATTAAGAATCATACTGCGGGTCAGGACTCTTCCGCTGTTTTTCAGGAACAGGCAAAGGAGCCTGTATTCCGCACTGGTAAACTCTATGGGTTCCTCATCCAGAAATACCCTGCCTTCCGTAAGATTTACAAGCAGGTTTCCCGACCGCAGGATGCTCTCCCCTGCGTCGTTTCGATTGCTGCGGCGCAAAAGCGCCCGGATACGGGAACATAATTCTCCTAATTTGAAGGGTTTTGTGATATAATCATCCCCTCCGCAGTCCAGCCCCCGGATTACACTGGTCTCCTCATCAGACGCCGTAAGGAAAATGATGGGAACCAGGTTCCCTGATTCCCGTAACTTTTCGCACAATGTGAATCCATTTCCGTCCGGCAGCGTCACGTCAAAGAGAAGCAAGTCAAAATCCTTAATTCTTGTAAGCAGTATCTCTGCCTCACAGAGATTCCTCGCTATCTCTATATCAAATCCATTTTTCTTCAAAGAGTAAGCCAAACCGTCAATCAGGCTTGCATCATCCTCAAGAAGCAACAACTTCTGCATCTCAAACACCTCCGCAATCTTCAAACACGCTCCAGAATATCTTTGCGTCCAAACTCAGTCATAAACATAAGGTATAGTTTAAATTATACATGATTTTTGGGAAATGTCTGCTTACAAAAATGTAAGATACATAAATTTATGAAAATTCATCCTTCCTGAATCCATAATATCCGGATGATTCCTGAGGCTCTGACTTGTTATCCCCAAGGGCATCCCGTAATTCATGCCCTGCGGGCTGGCGGACTTCGTCCGATAAGGTACACCAATCAAAATTACGGCGCATCACCGACATCTGACTTTCCTCTGTCTGCACATCCTCCTTATGCCATTCTCCCGCCGCCGGCTTCCTGCCTGACTGAATCTCTTTCGTAATCTCTTCCAGCTTTTTCTCCAAAACTTCAATACTTTCTTCTGAAGTGCCTGCATCACCGGAAGTCCCTTTCATAAGCAAAAGAGAATTCTGGAGCGATTGCTTTTCTGCCTCTAATTCTTTTTGTCTTTTTTCCGCCTTTTTCATTCCTCCAACTAAATCAAGGGCGTTCTTGTGGCTGTCCTTCTTCATCATTTTCAATGGATTTACATAACCCGGCTTAATATTGTTTATCATACCTTCCACCTCCATATTTATGTTCATTCCATATATCGGACAGCATTTCATCTTCTCAAGCAGGTTCTCGTAAACGGTCACTCTCCCTTCGTAAACGGTTTCATGCACAGCAGCATGGTGAGCAAAAACCTATCTTTACCAGACTCAATTTCCATGGTTCCCTCATATTTTTCTACCGTATGCTCTATATTTTTTAACCCGGTTCCATATACTAGCTTTCTACCTTCCTGCCGCATAAGCCTGCCCAAGCGGTCCCCTGCCGGCTCTGCCCGGTAAGACAGCGTATTTTCAATCTCAAGAACCAGAAAATGATAGCGAGTCCGAACCCTGATAGTAATCTCCGGCTGTTCCTGTGCTCCTTTCAGGCACGCCTGTATAGCATTATCTACCCCATTTGCCAGAATAACGCACAAATCTATATCTTCTATCGAACATTCTGCCGGGAAATGTACATCATGGCTGACTGTAATACCGTTAGACCTTGCATAGCTTATTTTTTCATTTAACAATATGTCTGCAACCGGGTTTCCCGTCTCGATTCCCACTAACAGACCGTCGGAAATCCCATGGAGACCATCAAAATATTTTCCCGCTTCATCATATTTCTTCTCATGGAGCAGACCTGATAAAACCAAAAAATGATTGTTGATATCGTGCTGGAACCTACGGTAACGCTCATTCCGTTTCTTTGCTTCTGCCAAATAGATACGCTGTCTCTGCACCTGCTCTTTCATCCCTTCCTGCTCCGCTTCCTTCATGGACAGCATGATAATATTTCCCAATAATTTCAGGATAATGAAAAAGACAGCGCATGCGCCCAGAAGCCACGCCATTGCCCACAGTCCCGGGCGTTTTTCAAAGAAACCATTTTCAAGCCCGGACTCCAGCCACATATCCAGCCCCAGCCCGCTGCGGATTACCCATACAATAAATGCACAGGGCAAAAGCAGGGTAAACAAATAGGCTGAAATCTTCTGCCGCCCTATGCCGGCATATTTTTTTGAAATGAATTTTAATGTCACAGCCAATAAGAACACCAACACCCCGGAAACCGCCATCTGAAGAAAAATAGCCATGCCCCTCTTCACTGTCTGCCCTGACAGCCATCGCAAAAGAACTGTCTGGAAACCTTCCATAAACGTAAAAAGAGTCATAATAATCGCAGCGGGGGCAATCGCCAATCTCCAACTTATCTTTAAGACAAAGACAGAAAAACACAGGATAATTCCCGTGTGCAAAACGAATCTTAGGATGCCGCCGCTCTGTGCATACATTACCCCATACGTAAGCAGGACCCCAAGCAGCACGTAGGGCGCCATAAACCTCTTCGCCCGAATCCCGGCAAAATCCTCTATAAAATGAACCTCAGCAAAAAACAGACAGCCATTGATACATAACCACCAGATATAAAATCCCATCATATCACCTCATTTTTCAGAAAATGCAGCAGCTTCTGCATAAATTCCGACTGTTTTCGCCTCGATATCAATATTTTTTCTCCATTTGTCAGGATTGCGGTTCCTTTCTCCTGAAGCGCGACATAGCTCATATTTACGATATAGCTTCGATGACAGCGGAAAAACCGCTCGTCAAGCCTATTCGCCAAATCATCCAAAGCGCCAAAGTAACTGTAAGCGCCTTGCAGCGTATGAATAATGACCCGATGATTGAAGACCTCACAATATAAGATATCCCGTATAAAAAGCACATGGGTTTCCCCGGATTTCATAAGCGTCAATGATTGGCTGTCCACCTGCCCTGACCGCCGTACCGCCCGGTCAAGCGCCAGATACAGACGCTCCTCTTCGACTGGTTTCAGCAGATAATGTACGGCTTCTACCTCAAACGCTTCTACTGCATACTCCTGATAAGATGTAATAAAAATAATACGGCTTTTGCCGGAAACCTGACGCGCTACTTCCACGCCATTGATTCCCGGCAGCTTCATGTCAAGCAGGATAACGTCAAAGGCGGCAGATTCTTTTAACAGGTCCTCTCCTGATGTGTAGGTACTGATATTTGCAGACAATCCTTTTATTTTTACATACTTTTTTACATTTTCATACAATTCTTCTAGTATATACTTTTCATCTTCACAAATGGCTATCGCAAACATATCCTACTTCCGCTCCATCAAGAATTTAACCGCATTCTTATGGATAATCCCATCCTGCGAAAAATCCATCTTATCCATGGAAATAACATACTTAGGATAATTATCCTCAATCTTCCGAAACGCCCCAAATTCTCGTTCAACTACCGACTGGTCATAAAGATAATACGCCACCTGATAGTATTCCTTCTCCTGTCCTTTTACAGCTACAAAATCAATCTCGCCTTTTGGAAGCTTTCCCACAAAAACCTCATAGCCTCTCGAAGACAGCTCATTAAACACTACATTCTCCAGTAAAGCCCCCATCTCCGACTTGAACCCGCTGTTATGGATTTTCCCCAGCCCCAAATCTGTAAGATAATACTTATCCAACGTAGTCAGAAGTTGCTTCCCCCGAATATCATACCGCCGCGCTTTCGTCACAATTAATGACGTTATCATATGGTCAAGATAATTATACAGAGTCTCTGTCCCCACCTTACGGTTCACGCTCTCAAAATACTTCGCAATTCCTTTTGCCGAAAACATCTGCGACGGGGTCTGGGTAAGATATTCAAATATGCGGTTCAGCAAATCCACATCCTTCGCTCCCGTCCGTTGAACAATATCCCGCAATACAATCGAATTATACAAATCCCTCAGCATCGTCTCCATCTCCATCTCATTTTGAAGATGGAACCGCTGCGGCATGCCTCCCCAAGTCAGATACTCCGCCAGGTCTTCATCAGCCGGTTCCTCTAACTCTCTTATCTGGCAATATTCCCGGAAAGAAAACGGCGCAATCTTAAAACTTACATACCGCCCCGAAAGATAAGTCGCTAATTCTCCGGACAGCAGTTTTCCGTTCGACCCCGTAATAAAGATGCTCACATCCCAAGTCGCACGGAAAGAATTGATAACCAGTTCAAACTCATCTACCATCTGTATCTCATCAAAAAAAAGATAATATTTCTCTTCATTCACACGCCGCTCTACGACATAATCATATAATGCCTGAGCGGTCCTGATACCAGAAAACTTAAAATCCTCAAAATTCATGTATAGAATCTGCTCATCCCTGATTCCTTTCTCTTTTATCTCTCCAATAATCTGCCTGAGCAATACGGATTTACCACATCTTCGGATTCCAATCAATACTTTTATTAGTTCGCTTTCATAAAAAGGTCTAATTCTTTCGATATATCGTTCTCTCTTAACCATATTCTCATCTCCTTTCAATTATATCGAAATATTTTTGAGTTTTATTATTTTATTTCGTTCTGTCGAAATAAAATGTATTTTTTACTATTGATTATAGTATATTAATCAGTATTTGTAAATAAGTAATTTTTATACATGGAAATATTTTTCTTTCATTAAATAGCAATGCATTGAAAAAGAACCAGCCCACTTTGGACTGGTTCTTTTTATCCTCTATCCGATTATTTCCCCGGCTGCCCATAGTATGCATTCGCCCCATGCTTCCGGTAGTAATGCTTATCCTGTAACTCCTGCGGAGCAGATACATTCTGGGGATTTATCATCTCGCAGCGGGCCGCCATCTTCGCAACCTCTTCCAGTACCACCGCATTATGCACCGCCTCGTGCGCGTTCTTCCCCCATGTAAACGGACCATGGTTCTTGCACAGCACCGCCGGGGTCGCGTTATAATCAAGCTTACGCGCCTCAAATTCATCGGCAATCAATACGCCTGTATTCTTCTCATACGCCTCGTCAATCTCCTCTTTCGTCAGATTCCTCACACAGGGAACCTCTCCATAGAGATAATCTGCGTGGGTCGTCCCGTAACAAGGAATCCCTCTCCCTGCCTGCGCCCAGCTTGTCGCCCAGGAGGAATGGGTATGCACGATGCCGCCCACCTCGGGGAAACGGTTATACAACACCACATGGGTGGCAGTATCGGAAGAAGGATTGTAGTCCCCCTCCACCTTCTTCCCGTCCAGACCAACCACCACCATATCCTCTGGCTTCAGTTTGTCATACTCTACACCGCTTGGCTTGATTACAAACAATCCGCTCTTACGGTCAATTCCGCTTACATTGCCCCACGTAAATGTGACCAGCCCGTATTTCGGAAGCAGCATATTTGCCTCATAGACTTCCTTTTTCAGTTGTTCCAGCATAATTTTAACTCCTTATATCAAATATTCCAGAGCAGCCTTCTCAATCTCAATCCCCTTCTTATACCGCTGGGTAAAGACCTCGTATCCTTCCACATCCTTCGGATTCGGCTCCATCCGGCTTCCCGCATTTCCGGCGAACACCTTCTTTGCCAGATAATCTTCCAGACTCTCGCCATCTGCCTTATTCTTCATATAAGCCGCCAGAAGCGCAACTCCCCAGGGACCGCCCTCGCCCGCCGTCTCCATAACAGATACAGGCGCGTTGATTGCCGCCGCAAGGATTCTCTGTCCGACGCCTTTCGTCTTGAACAGCCCGCCATGGCCAAGAATCGAATCAATCGCCACATCCTCTTCTTTCAACAACAAATCCATACCTACCTTGATAGCCCCCAGCGCCGTATACAGATTCACACGCATGAAGTTCGCCAGATTGAACTTACTCTCCGGCGACCTTGCGAACAGTGGACGCCCTTCGTCTACGCCTGTAATAAATTCTCCGGAGAGATAGCCGTAAGCCAGCAGGCCGCCGCAGTCTGCATCTCCCTCCAAAGCCTTATTGTATAACGTGCCAAACAGCCGGTTCATATCCACCTCGATTCCGAAGCTCTCGGCAAATTCCCGGAAAATCCCTACCCAGGCATTCAAATCCGAGGTACAGTTATTGGCATGGACCATTGCAACCAGGCTGCCGTCCGGCGTAGTCACAAGGTCAATCTCCGGATATACCTTGCGAAGCTCCTTTTCAAGCACAATCATGGCAAACACACTGGTTCCCGCAGACACATTCCCGGTACGCTTTGCAACGCTGTTGGTCGCCGCCATGCCTGTTCCGGCATCGCCTTCCGGCGGACACAGAGGGACTCCTGCCTCAAGATTCCCGCTCTCATCCAGAAGCTTCGCCCCCTCTTCGGTCAGGACGCCCGCCTCTTCCCCGGCAACCATGACCTTAGGCATGATATCCCTTAATTTCCAAGAGAAATGCTTTTCCTCCACCAATTCGTCGAATTTCCGAATCATTTCTTCATTGAAATCCTTCTTCTCAACGTCAATGGGGAACATACCGGATGCATCTCCGATTCCCAGCGCCTTCACGCCCGTCAGCTTCCAGTGGATATACCCGGCTAACGTGGTGAAATACGCCACATCCTTTACATGGTCTTCCCCGTTCAGGATTGCCTGATACAGATGGGCAATGCTCCAGCGAATAGGGATATTATACTGGAATAACCGGGTCAGCTCCTCTGCCGCCGGGCCCGTGGTCGAATTTCTCCAAGTACGGAACGGAACCAGAAGCTTCCCATCTTTATCAAATGCCATATAACCATGCATCATGGCGCTGAACCCGATGGCGCCTATCTTCCGAATCGTGGCTCCATACTTGTTCTGCACGTCTGCCGCCAGATTTTGGTAACTATGACGGAGCCCTGCCCAGATATCATCCAGAGAGTACGTCCAGTTTCCGTTCTCCAGCCGGTTCTCCCACTCATGGTCGCCCGATGCGATTGGCGTATGGTTCTCGTCAATCAACACAGCCTTGATTCTGGTAGAACCCAGCTCAATCCCAAGTACAGCCTTCCCACTCTCAATTACTTCTTTTACGTTGCTCATGCGTTGCTCCTCCTATTTCCGGTATACGGCACTGTTCCACAGCAATTCATTCTTGAACTGGCGGATGGTCGTATCCTTGTCGATATAGACAGCCTCAATGCCCATGCATGCCGCCCAATCACCCATTTGCTCGGAAGTCAGGTCATAAGAGAATGCAGTGTGATGCGCGCCGCCTGCAAGAATCCATGCCTCAGCGCCTGTCTGAAGGTTCGGCTCCGGCGTCCAGAACGCAGTCGCTACCGGAAGTTTCGGCATCGGCTTCTCCACCTTCTTGCAGTTTACGTCATTGATAATCAGGCGGAACCTGTCCCCTAAATCAATCAGGGACGTCGCCACCGCCGGCCCTGTCTTAGATGTAAATACCAGCCTTGCCGGGTCTTCCCTGTCTCCCATGGACAAGGGCTGTTCCTTGATGCTGATTTTCCCGTCAGCCACCGACGGGCATACCTCCAGCATATGTGCCTGCAGGATTCCTTCTTTGCCCGGAACCAGATTATATGTATAATCCTCCATAAACGAAGTTCCTTTCGCATCCTTCATGCCCTGAGTCATAATCTTCATCAGCCGAACCATTGCCGCCGTCTTCCAGTCGCCTTCTCCGCCAAAACCGTACCCTTTCTCCATCAATCTCTGGATTGCCAGGCCCGGTAACTGCTTTAAACTTCCCAAGTCGCCGAAATGGGTCACGATTGCCTGATAATTCTTTGCTTCAAGGAACCGCTCGAAACCAATCTCGATTCCTGCCTGTACCGCTACATGCTCCCTGAATTCTTTCTCATCTCTGCTTTCCAAAAGTATCTCATACTTATCATAATATTCTTCCACCAGTACGTCAATATCTCCTTTGGAAACAGTGTCTACTTCTGCCGCAATTTCATTTACCGGGTATGCGTCAATTTCCCATCCGAACTTAATCTGCGCCTCTACCTTGTCGCCCTCGGTCACGGCTACATTCCTCATATTATCAGCAATGCGCATGACGCGGATATGGCTGCTCTCAATAACGCCGACCGCCGTACGCATCCAGTCGCCAATCTTCTTCTGGATGTCCGCATCCTCCCAGTACCCCATAATGACTTTGCGCTCCATGCCAAGACGGCTGAAAATATGTCCGTACTCCCTGTCCCCATGGGCCGCCTGATTCTCGTTCATGAAATCCATGTCGATGGTGTCGTATGGGATTTCGCGGTTGAACTGCGTGTGGAAGTGGAGCAATGGCTTCCTGTACTCCTGCAGGCCGAGAATCCATGATTTTGCCGGGGAAAATGTATGCATCCATGTAATGACTCCGGCGCAGTTCTCGTCTGTGTTCGCCTCGTTCAAAGTCTTTCTGATCAGTTCATTGGTAATCAGCGTCGGTTTCCATACGACCTCATAAGGAAGATTGCCGGAAGCATTCAGCGCTTCCACCATCTTCTGTGAATGTTCCGCAACGTGGGACAGGCACACATCCCCGTATAAATCCTGTGACCCTGTACAGAACCAGAATTGGTAAGCTTTTGATTTTAACATGATAAAATTCCTCTCTTTCTTGAAAATGTGTCTGGATTTGTTTTCTATGGTTCATTATAGGGAAAAACAGGAATGATATACAAGTTCATAACTCTGCCTGTTTTTCGGGAAAGTTACCTATTCCGACTTGTATCTTGTTTTATCTTTTAAAATGTATCTTGCAATTACTTTTTCCATAGGATTGACATTCCCTCCCCCATATGACATACTAATACCAAACCCAAACGGGAGTGGATTTTTCAAGAGAGATCTTTTTTCGCCACACAAAGACTATAAAGTTCTTGTGTGGCGTTTTTATGTGTTGAAATGGAGGTAAAAGTTATGGAACAAACATTTATGAAAGAAAAGAAAATCCTGCCCCTTGTCCTGTCCATGTCCCTGCCCATGGTCATTTCCATGGCAGTCAATTCCCTGTACAACATCGTGGACAGCTACTTCGTGGCAAAACTAAGCGAGGACGCCATGACTGCCCTTGCCCTGGTCTTCCCTATCCAGAACATGATCAACGCGATCGCAATCGGTTTCGCGATCGGCATCAACGCCAGCGTGGCATATTTTCTCGGCGCAGGCGACCAGACTTGCGCAGACAAATCCGCCTCGCAGGGATGGTTCCTGAACCTGCTCCATGGAATCGTCCTGTCCATCTTATGTATTGCCATCATGCGTCCCTTCCTTCGGATGTTCTCCTCCGATGAAACAGTCGTCAAGATGGCCCTTAGCTATTCCAACCGGGCATTCCTATTCTCCCCGGTAATCGCCTTAACGTTGGTATATGAAAAACTCTTTCAGGCGGTGGGAAAGATGAAGGTGTCCATGTTCTGCATGATGTGCGGTTTTATCGCCAATATCATCCTGGATCCGCTGATGATATTCGGAATCGGTTTCTTCCCCGCAATGGGAATCGCCGGAGCGGCATATGCGACCGGAATCGGGCAGCTACTTACACTGCTTGCGTACCTGATTTTCTGCAAGACAGACCCTATCCCCGTAAAGATAAAACGCCAATACCTAAGGCCCGAGAAAAACGTCGCAATGAAATTATATTCCGTCGGGCTCTCCGCAACCCTGAGCCTTGCCCTCCCCTCCCTGCTGATTTCAGTCCTGAACGGAATCCTTGCCGCATTTTCCGGGACATACGTGCTTGTGCTTGGCGTCTACTATAAACTGCAGACCTTCATCTATCTGACGGCAAATGGAATCATCCAAGGCATCCGCCCCTTAATGGGCTACAATTACGGCGCAGGAGAAAAAGAGCGCGTCCAAAAGATTTTCCGCACGACACTTGCCCTCACCATGGGCGTCATGTGCATCGGCACGATTCTGTCCTGGCTGATTCCAGCCGAGCTGATCGGCCTGTTTACCGCAAATGCCCAGACCATCCAAATCGGCGTAAAGGCGCTCCACATTATCAGCCTTGGCTTCGTCGTCTCGGCAGTCTCCGTTACCTGCTCCGGGGCTTTAGAAGGATTGGGTAAAGGAACCCCGTCCCTGTACATCTCGCTGCTTCGGTATGTAGCGATCATCATGCCCGCCGCATATCTTTTCAGCCGGTTCTTGGGCGCAGACGGCGTCTGGTATGCTTTCTGCTTCACAGAATTCGTTTCGGCAGGCCTGTCGTACCTGATTTACCGAAAGCACGAGGCTCTGTAGACTGCCAAAGCCATAGAAAAAAATAACTTGAATATTATAAGATTTTATAGTATTATCTGTAACAGGATTTGCCGGATGACAGGCCGTCCTTATGCATATCATTGTGCTTATATAGAAAAACTACGCATATTTGCAGCGGGAATCAGGTGGGAATCCTGAGCGATGGGGTCACTGTGTGGGCTATGCCCGAAGCCAGACTACCTGCATATATGTAGAATGGGGCTTCCGTCCAAAGCGAAACATTCTATCTCTATTGCACTATTAAGGGGGAAGTTTGCTTTCATGAGCAAACTTTTTTGTTTCTTTTGGAAATTTTGCAATGATATTCAAACTCAACAGAAGAAAGGAACAAAAGAAATGGAACAAAAAGACCAAAAACAATCCAACAAAAAAGTAATTCTCCTGATTGCCGCACTGATTGTCGCTGCAATCGCCATGTTCGGCATCTACAAAGTATTCATGCCCGAAGGCAAGGCCGGGGCAAAGGAGATTACCGTAACTGTGGTACATGGAGACGAATCCTCCAAAGATTTCATTTATCAGACAGATGAAGCTTATCTTGGAGACGTGTTAAAAGCTGAAGAACTCGTCGAGGGAACCGAGGGTGAATTCGGCATGTTCATCACCTCCGTTGACGGCGAGACAGCCGACGATTCCAGGGAACAGTGGTGGTGCATCACCAAAGGCGGGGAAACCTTGAACACTTCCGCCGACCAGACGCCCATCGAAGACGGGGATAAATTTGAGCTGACTCTGACAGAAGGATATTAAACCTCTAGTGACAGAAGGGCAGGATAATGGAAACACGAAAAACACTGAACAAAGTCAATACAACCGAACTGGTAAGCATGGCGCTCCTGAGCGCGATCCTGCTCATTGGGCAGGTGGGCATGTCCTATCTGCCCAACATAGAAATCGTATCCCTTCTGGTCTACATTTATACACAGATCTACCGGAAAAAGGCATTCCTTATCATCTATGTATTCGTGTTCCTTGAGGGATGCATCTACGGTTTCGGCCTATGGTGGTTCGGCTATCTGTATATATGGAGCATTCTTGCGCTGTATGTAATTTTCAGCAAAAAACAGCAGACATCGGTCATTACAACCAGTGCAATCCTTGGGGCATACGGACTTTCCTTTGGCTTCTTGTATTCCATCCCCTACTTCTTCGCAGGCGGATGGGCTGCCGGCTTCTCTTACTGGGTGTCCGGCATTCCCTTCGACCTGCTCCACTGCGCGGGGAACGTCGCCGTATCGCTGGTCTGCTACCGTCCGATTCGGGCGCTTCTTGGGAAACTGCATGATACATGCCCAAAGAATACTCTTTAACACGTTACCTCACTCTATCCGGCAATACGGATTCACCAAATAATAATAGAAAAGGGGATACCAATTTTGACTCTCTCGGATTTATGCAACCACATTACCACAACCGAAAAACTCCTGCTGCCCCCGGAGCACAGGCTCGGCTCACGCCTTGTCTGCCCGGAATACTCCAAGTCCGCCCATGAAGTCAAGACCTATCCCCTTCCTCCAAGCGAACGTATCTTTGCACTGTGTTGGAACATCGGCTCTGCCAATGCCGCCGAGCCGGAACAGACCTCTTCTGCCTTACGCACCACCCTCTGTCCCGCGCCGGAACACTTCTGCTATCAGCTGCATTTTGCCTCCGGCGAGAAGACCCAGCTCCACACACACGATTATATCGAGCTGGCATACGTGGTAGAAGGCGAATTCCGCCAACGGATACTTGGGCGCGACATCGTATTTTCCAAGGGAGACCTGTGCCTCATTGACAAGAACTGCCTGCATCAGGACTATCTGCTCAAGAAGCCCGCAATCGTCCTGTTCCTTGGGATTGCCAACGATATCTTCTCAGAGATCATGGATGAAACGGTTGCCACACAGAAGATCATTTCGTTCCTGCAGTCCGCGCTACTGAAACAGAAAGACCTGCAGCAATACCTGCATTTCCGCCCGAATGCAGACGCCGCTCCTGCCGAGGAACTGGAGCAATGCCTTTGCCTTCTGCTTGACGAGCTGTACCAAGGCAGGATCGGGTCCCACTATATCTGCAAAGGGCTGTTGCTGCGCATCTTCCGGATCATCAGCACAAAGTATGATTTTTCTCTCTCAAAAGAGCAGAGAAAGACCATGAACTGGATTGTATTCGAGGAAATTTCAGACTATATCAAACGTCATTATGCCACTGTTACCATCCAGGAACTGGTCAGAGAATTTCATTTTCAAGAGGATTATTTTAACCGGATCATCAAAAATAAGACAGGGCTTACCTACTCCGATTATGTACAGCAGATCCGTCTTGAACATGCGGAGCATATGCTAATCTCCTCCACCCGGAGCGTGGAGGAGATTACAGAACTTGTAGGATATCACAACAAAGGATATTTTTACAAAATTTTTAAGGAAAAATTCGGCACAACGCCATCCAAATACCGCAAGAAAGGATAATATCACTCGCTGAACCGTACTCTGTCAATCAGTGAGTCCTTCCGCACAGACTTTCCTATCCCGACTGCCAGCAAAACCTGAATCAATATCAGCGCTGCCGCCAAGATAAGGGCTGCCGCCGCCGGATAATGGTAAGTGGTAATATTAAACATTTTATCATTCTTTGCATACAGAAATACGGGATATCCGGCAAGGCTTCCCAGTCCCACAGATATCAGGAGCGTGCCTGCCGTATAGAAAATTCCCTCCAACTGGAGCATTTTCATGAGCTGCGAATCAGACATTCCAATGGCCTGCATCATGCCAAGCTCTTTCTTACGCGCATGGACACTGTTCAACATGGTGTTGATCAGATTCATCACACTGATCAATGCCAGTATCCCAAGAAACGCATAGGCGGCTCCGCTGGTGGCTGCCATGGCTGATTTCCAGTGGTCATATTCACTTTTCCAAGTCTGCATCTCAATCCTTCCAGATGCCTTTACGATTCCGTCTAAAGACTCGAAAAGCTTCTGGTCATAGTCCTTATCTGCATATACATGGAAATATCTGGTGGAATTATTATCACTCAACCGGTCTGCAGCTTCCTTTGCCATGATCAGCCACGCATAGTTCGTAAGGCCAGTCCTATAATTCCCTACTGCCGCTATCTCAATTTCTTTCTCATACTCCCGATCGCCGTCATGAACCGTTAATTTCAGCTTACTTCCCACATCCAGATCCGGATACCAGTGACTCAGCGCACTGTCCATAATCACCTTGTCTCCGGATTTTAATTCTTCATAGGTCACTTTCCCTTTCTCTATCCCTTTTTCCAGTTCTTTGGCATATTCTTCCGGGACTCCATTGATCGAATTAGAATCACCTTCCATGAACAATTCGCCCGTTACTCTGACTGTGGTAAACGCATCGACCTTCTCTACCCCAGGAAGATTTTCAATCTGCTGCTTTAATGTCTCATCCAAGGGATTATCTTTCTGCACCTCTGACCATTTCAGTTCCGGATGTTCCTTGTCATACTCTTCGATAACAGGCGTAATCTCATACTGTCCTACCAAAGAGCTGTTGGCGCTCTCCCTTGGATTCGCACAGGATAAGACCGTAGCGACCACCATCAAAAACACTCCTGTAACGGCCATGGAGAGAACCGTAACCGCACTTTTCTTCTTATTGTCCATAAGATTCCGCAATGTCAGCCTTCCAATGGTAAGATACTCGTACCCCTTTCTGCTGCTTCGGAGCTTTTTCCCAGTCCCCTGCCCCCGCATTGCCTCTACTTCTGAGATTTTTGCCGCCTTATGCATAGGACGGAGCAGAGAAATATATACGGTACATAAGGTCACTGAAATTGCAATGAGATAAGCCCACCAATAACAAAGAGATACCTCGCCGCTCTTTGCTATCTTAGCTACAGTCTTCATAAGCTCGCCCTCATCACCCAATATATAGATAAACAGGGACATGACTGCATTGGATGACAGTGTGCCCAGGAGCAGCCCCACCGGGATTGCAAAACCGGCAACGCACAAGCCCTCCCGCAGCACGATCTGCTTGATCTGACGCTTCGTTGCGCCAATCGCTTTCAGCCTTCCAAATTCCTGAACCCTCTGGTTCATGGAAACATAATAGATACTGTAGATAGTAATCACTCCAGCCAGCATGACGATAGCCATAATCGCAATGACCACAGGTATCGTGGCCGGATCTACATAGTTGGCCGCCAGATACTCCGTATTAATATTCGTTTCATTTTCCGAAATTCCAAATTGGCCGCCAATGTCCTTAATCCTTTTTTCTATGTTATCCGTTGTGGCTTTATCCGTGTCATTGATCTGCAAAAGGAAACGGTAAGCAATATCCTCTTTCGGAACCTCGTCTTTCAAAAATTCCTCCGATACCAGAGACGTATAGTTTCGATTCTCCAGATTGCCTGGGCTGTCTTCAAAAAATCCGCAGATCCGGAACTCCTTTGTCTCTGTCAGGTCCAGCTCCCCGCCCCGGTATATCTGGTAAGGGACTGTGACCGTATCTCCAATCTCTCCCTGCTGTCCCAGTTCATTCAGTATTCCCTCCGAAACCACGATCTCATCCTTTTGTTCCGGCAATCTTCCTTTGGCCAGCTCCATTTTGTATAATTCAAGCCCTTTCGCATCCATGAACATCATGGAAACTTGCGCGTCGGCCAAATTCATATATCCCGCATCACTTCTAAGTCCATATGTGGAAATATCATGATGTACGGCCAGTTGGCGTACCGTCTCCTCATCCACATTTCGGTAAAGGGCATGCCAGGAGGGATAAATCTTTCTCACCGCTGCAAATTGATAATCTGCCATCCCCTTCCCTACCGTAGGAATGACCAATAACAACAGCGTCGTCAGCACAATTGCAATCCCAATCAATATATTCCTGCTCTTATAGTATTTCATATTGTCATAAGCGACTCTCGTTGTCATTTTCATTAACAATTCACCGCCTTACCGTCTTCAATCTCAATCATTCGGTCTGACATCTGGGCAATCATCTCATCATGGGTAATCATAACCAGCGTCTGTCCCATATCCTTCACGCAGCTTTTCAGAAGGCTCATCACCTCTAGCTCAGTCTGTGAATCAAGATTCCCGGTCGGTTCATCCGCCAGAATCATGGCCGGATTTGTCACCAATGCCCTTGCAATGGCCGTCCGCTGCTTCTGTCCCCCTGACAGCGCATTGGGCATCGTATCCTTTTTATCCGCAATCCCAATCTTCTCAAGAACCTCCTCCACGTCTTCCTTTCTTACCTTCCGATTGTCAAGGCCCAAGGGAAGTACGATATTCTCCCACACATTCAAAGATGGGATCAAATTGAAGTCCTGAAAAATGAATCCAATCTTCTTTCTCCGGAACTCTGCCAGCCTGTCGTCCTTCAGGGCAAAGATATCCTTTCCTTCTATCCAGACTTTCCCTTCATCCGGTCTGTCCAATCCTCCAATCAAATGCAGGAGCGTAGACTTACCGGAACCGGAACGGCCTACGATTGCCGTAAACTTCCCTCTCTCGATTTCCAGGTCCGTATGGTCTACCGCCCGAACCTGACTTTCACCTGTTCCATAATATTTTACCAGATTTTCCACCACTAGAATCTTACTGCTGTCTGTATTCATAGATTACCTCCTGCCTATTTGTTAAACCCTATTATACCTTTCTAACATTGCAAAACCCTTACAAAAACCATAACAGTTTTGTAAGGGTTTGATACCTCTTATGTCACCGGCTTGGAAGCGTAATCCGAAATACCGTGCCTTTTCCTGCCTTCGTCTTGGCCGAAATCGTCCCGCCCTGACGTTCCAGAATCATTCTCGCAAGATACAAGCCCACTCCTGCTCCTTCTTCTGCCATTTTTTTTGCACGCTCTCCCCGGTAGAATCTGTGGTAGATTCTTATGAATTCCTCCTTTTGTATCCCGATGCCCTCATCCTCGATCTCAATCAGCACATTCTGGACCAAAGGCGTTACCCGCACCGTTATCTTGGTATGAGTTCCCGAATATTTTACAGCATTATCCAGCACATTGATGAAAGCCTCTTCCGTCCATTTCCTGTCATGGCAGATATCCATATCTTCCTCCATCTCCACCTGAATCTCCATATCTTTATTCTTGGCTTTCATATAAATCTGGCTCACAGCTCCCGCAATGGTCTCTCTCAAGTCCGCCAAAACAGGCTTGATCTGAATCATGCGAGTTTCAAGCCGCGACAGGTTCACCAATTCCTTCAAGAGTATCTCAAGCTTCTCGATTTCTTTTTCTTCCTGCTCATGAAACTCCAGACGCTCCTTGCTGGTAAGCTGATAATCCGACACCAGCTCGTAACTCATCCTAAGAGATGCCAAAGGCGTCTTTAACTGGTGGGAGATATCCGTAATCAGCGCCTTTGTGCTGTCTTCCTCTTCCTGGCACGCCCGTTTCAATGCCGCAAAATATACGCCCAACTCCCGCAGAGACTCCCACACTTTCCTCCACTCTTCCGAGTTTGCCCTGTATTCATTTTCGTAATCCGGAATGTCTCCAAATTCCCCTCTTCGGAATTGTTCCAGGCTCTCGTGCAGTATGAGGAGATTTTCTCTGGAATCATCCCTCTTCCTGCAATCCCAATACCCTATGCATACAATCACCAATGTTCCTGTCAATAGGCCTGCTCCCCAGAATATCCGCCACGAATTATGGGAAGCGGTGTTGTTTGGGTCATAACCATACTTGTCTTTTAAGATTTTCAGGCCATCCTCGTCTTTTATACGTTCCGTCTTCTCCCATGCCGCTATGATTTCCGCTTCAAGCTCGGGATGTGCCGCTATGATTCCAAACATCCTCTGCCTGTCATTTGCGGCCTCATATCTTTCCAGAAGGAACAAAAACATGGAAAAAAATACAAAGAATACAAGATAAATGATGATATATTTCCTTACTTTCTTATGACTTTTTCGGTCCATATATATCCTAATCCTCTCACGTTGGAAATTGCATCTGTCAAAAGCTTGTTCTTCAATCTGCTGATATTGACTGTTACCGTATTCTCGTCCACGAATTGCCCGTCCACATCCCAGACATGCCCTAAAATACTGTCTTTGGATACGATCTGTCCTGCATTCTCCCAGAGATAAGTCAATAGCTGCATCTCCTTCTTGCTCAGCGATATCTCCTTGCCTCTCTTGTATACCTTCATCTCCCGCAAATTCAGCTCCATATCCCCACATACCATAACGCTCTTGTATTCTTCCGTACTGTCGATCCGTCTCATGAGAGCGTTTACCTTGGATACCAGCACCATCAGAGAAAATGGTTTTGTGATATAATCATCCGCACCGGTATCATATCCAGTTACGATGTCCGTCTCCGAATCCAACGCCGTCAAATAGATAAAGTATGTGCTGCTAAGCTCACGGATCTTGCGACCAAGCTCTAAGCCGCTTCCGTCCGGAAGTGTGATGTCACAGATAATGAGAGAATATTCCTCCTCCTCAAGGAACTCCTCCGCTTCTGCCAGCGTAAATGCCGAGGCGACGGCGTAACCTGCTTTCTGCAGAGTCAGCGTTATCCCGCGGTTCAAGCTCTTGTCGTCTTCCAGCAACAGTATTTTCTGCATGGTGTCCATATCCTTCCTGAATATATGTGCTTATTTTGCCTTACGCTCCTTGGGCTTTGGCTCCGGAAGCTCTTGATAGGTTGCTTTTACAAGTTTCGTCAACGTGTCTGCGTCCTCCACATCTTCCACGAGAAAATAATTTTTTGCCCCTTCATAAGGCGGCGCTTCCACCAAATCAGGACATGTCTCCTGTCCGGCCTTGGTAATCTTGAGGAATAGCTGGTCGTCGCAGATAAGGCCGAAAATCTTTCCGTTGCAATAGATGCCGTATTCTCCGAACATCTTTCGATATGTAATCTCACCGGCTCCACGCAGCTGGTCCACAATAAATTCTACAAATTCAATTCTTGATGCCATGTTCTTTCTCTTCCTTTCTTCAATGAATGGATGATTCCTTCCGCAAACTCCAAAACATCCTTCCGAAACTCCGCAGGTTCAAGCAGCTCTGCCCCGCCCCCAAAGGAAGCGATCCACCCCACAATGCTTGTCTTGTCCGCAAACCCAAAAGAAAAAAGCAACGTGCCGTCCGGCTGTTGGGTAAAGCTCTCAAGCCCATATTCTTCCACAAGCCTCCATTTATATTCCGGCTGTATCATGGCCTTTACCTGATAGCCGCTGGGAAATACTCGTTCCGGAGACAAATCCGGCAAAGGCGGATTCGGACGATTTTCAAAAACCTCTCCCAGCTTTAGTTCAGTCATCCTTCCCAGCTTGAACAGCCGGAAATCCTCCCTTTTTTCACACCATCCCCAGATATACCAGCTGGCCCATTGGAAGAGCAGGTCATAAGGCTCTATCGTCCGCATTGATTCTCCTTTTGGCGCATGGTAACAGAAAGAAACCTTCCGCCTGGCAATAATCGCGCTGTGAAGCAATTCGATTTTGGGAGAAAGCGTGTCCTTGTACCAAGAAGAAAGGTCAATCAGAATATGTGTATCTCCTGCGAGGAGGTTCGAGGCTCCTGCCGATAATTTTTCCATAAGCTGCGCATACCGGTTCGTACCGCATACACTGTCCAAACTCCTAAGCCCGGCCAGGATTGCCTGCATATCAGAGGTACTGAGCAGTGTCCGCTCAATCCTATACCCTTCCATAATCGAAATACCGCCGTTTGCCCCCTGTTCTGTTACCAATGGGATTCCCGCCATGCACAATGCTTCAATATCCCGGTTAATAGTGCGCCGGGAGACCTCGAACTTCTCTGCAAGGTACGGCGCCGTCACCTTTTCCTGCTGTAATAAAATCGATAGTATTCCTATCATCCGGTCAAGCTTCATCCTTTTGTCTCCCCTCCTGCCCCGCGGTAGTATCTCCCGTATCTTAAAGATTTACGGTTTTCACTGGATGCCGAATTACTGTTTTTAGATTCTCCGGCTTACATCTGCGCACATCGCTCAGGTAAATCTCATGGTGAAAACGCGGTCCGGCCATATCCGGCTGATACCCTTGTGCCTTGGCAAATGCATCCATTGCTTCTATGGTCGCCGGTTCTTCATCATATGCGCCAATATGCATGCACTGTACACACAAGCCCTCGTCATAGGTAAAATATTCTACGGAAGAAAAGTCGGCCTTCTTTTTTGCCTCCGCCTCCCCTATGGCCCATTCAAACTCTTCTAATGTTACGAACTCAGGCAGACGAATCATGGATATCCACTCAAAATCCTCTTTTCTGGAATAGTCGATTCCTTCCGTCCCCTCTTGCCACCAAAGACCTTCAAGCGGCGGTACAACATACTCAAAATACCCGTCGATTCGATGGTCGCCCATCTTACTCATCTTTATGGTAAACGCAATTCCATAAAGCAGCCCGATTGACTGCTTGTATGCGCCGCCTTCCTCATTCGGATTCCCCTTGCCTCTCACAGCGATGAAATTCATTGGAGGAATTGTTACAAGTTCTGGTTTTCTTTTTGGCAGATAAAATTCCTTATATTCTTTCTTATAGTCAAATGCCATGATTTTATCATCCTTCCTTCATTCTTATGTGGTTTCTAAAGACTCTTATGTATACACAATATTCCCATTGTCTGGTTCGTCCGTCAGCCTGCTGATAGGATAAGTATATCATAAAATCATGACAAGAGTATGTCATGTTCAGAAAGATATTTTCATCTACACTACAGCCTATCCCTAAGGGCCACTTTATACATATCTGATACATACGTCTCATCCTCTGAAAGGAAATGATTATACAGAAGCGTATCAAAAATCCGGTTAGCCGGTATCACTTTCCCACTGTCATTTTTTATGAACCCAAACATTTAGGCATCCTTCCCACCCCTTGACCATAAATTTTTGATTTGTCTAATTATAACCGATACCAAAAAAGATATCAATCAATCGAGTATGTAAATATTTCTGCAAATTGATTGACAAAACACATTTTTTTCGTAGAATGGATTCTATAGCACATTCCCCAAATTAACGGAGGTTTTAAAGAATGAATCAAGAAAAAGTCTATACAATGAGTTTTGCGAAAATCTATCCTCTATTAATCGCCAAAGCAGAGAAAAAAGATAGAACAAAAGAGGAAGCAGATACCATTATCTGCTGGCTCACTGGTTATAATAAAGAAGACATCCAAAATGCAATAGACGGCTCCGTAACCTACGGAGATTTTTTCCAAAATGCCCCCATGCTAAACCCAAACCGGAAATTAATCAAAGGCGTCGTATGCGGCGTAAGGGTAGAGGATATAAAAGAACCGTTAATGCAGGAAATCCGCTATCTGGACAAATTAATCGATGAGCTGGCAAAAGGAAAAGCCATGGACAAAATTTTACGGAAACCAAAGGAGAATAAATATGCACAATAAAACCTACGAATTTCATGCAGCCATAGAAGCCGTACCAGACAAAGGCGGCGCATATGTACGGTTTCCCCTTGATATCAAAAAGGAATTCGGGAAAGGCCGGATCAAAGCCCAGATCACCTTCGATGGAGAACCCTACCGGGGAAGCATTGTGAACATGGGCGTTAAAAATGCTGACGGTTCTGTCTGCTATATTATCGGAATCCGCAAAGATATCCGCAATAAAATCGGCAAGCAGCCCGGCGATGAGGTTCTTGTAACCGTTATCCCACTTCTGGAAAATCCAGACGAATCGTAAGCCTTTGCCCCGTAAGTTTAGCCTCTGACTGTCCCCCCATCCTTTCCATCAATTCCTTAACGATAAACATCCCAAGCCCGGAGGAGCCTTTCCGCCGGGCCGAATCCGCCTTATAGAATCGGTCAAAGATCTGTTCCGGGTCGGGCATGCTGGTCTCAGATACCAGATTTTCAAAAAATATACTGCATCCCCTCTGCCGGATAGTAATCCCTCCCTTGCCATGCAAAAGGCCATTCTGAATCAGATTATGGAAAATCCGTCTAAGACATTCCTCATCCGCCTTTACCCGAAATCCCTCAGACTGAAACTCCACCTCCGGAGCGACTCCCTTTTCTTCAAACTGACGGTACAAGCCCACCAGACACTCGCCAAGGAGGGGAAATACCTGTATCTCACTCATATTCAGCTCAAATTCCACACTGGTCAGCTTCGTATACAGAAACAGCTCCTCCAGCATATCCCCCAGTTCTTTCAGCCGGTCGTCCGCTGTCTCAAGATAATGCTCCCGCTTCACCGAATCTTCACATTCCTGTGCAAGCTGGACATATCCTGCCGCCCCGGAAAGGGGCGTCCGGATATCATGAGCCAGACTGGTAATATTCTGTTTCAGCTGCTTCTCTACCTTCTCATACTGCTTCTGATTCCGGAACCATTGCTGCCTGAGCCGGTTCAACTGCCTGCATAACGAAAGCACCTCCCTCTGGCGGCACTTCACGCCAATCTCCATACGGCTGCCCCGCTCGATTTCCTCAAGCTGTCTGCGCAGAGAACGCACCGCAAGGATACTGCGGATGTACTGCATTGCCAATACCACGCAGACGCCCGTCAATACTACCAGTACAATCGTCATACCTACCTCCTGTCTTGCTGCGCCACACGCATACCATCCATCACAAACTCCAAAACCACTGCCGGACGCCTCCTGTCCACATTGGGCCGACTGGCAGCGCCGCCGGATTATATATCCTTCTTCTTCATCACAATCCCCGCGAGCATCGTATATAAAATCAGGAATCCAAATCCAACCGCATACACATAGAGATCCTTCACAGAAGTATATTTCTCCGGTCCAAGTTCACATGTCATAGAAATCGAGTATTTCAACCACTCACCCTTATGAAACATATTCAATATTCCCAACAAAAGCCTCACAACAGCGCCGCTCCCAAAAAGAAATGCTGCCAATGAGCCTGCCGCCACGCTTCTAGTCAGGACACAGATAAAGATAATCAGGGCAGCAAACGCCGTAGTCACGAACCATATCCATGACAGGTAAAATAGAATCTCCGTCCACCCCGCATAGGGAACCATATCCCCGCACATCCGGTTCAGCAGCAGAACAGCCAACAGATTCAGTACCAAATAACAAAAATCAACAATCCATGCCGTCATGACCTTGCTTCCGATATAATTCCACCGGTTCTGATGCAGGGCCATAACATTTTTGATAAATCCGCTCTGGAAATCCGCACACACAAATAACATTACCCAGATGCCGAATATAAGATTATACGCTCCGCCATCCAGACAGATATCTCGGTAAAAGATCAAAGAATCATATCCTTCCAATATATAATTCGATTCATTTACCTCATTTGCAGAAAGCATGCCAATACGCAAAGAAATCTCCTGTCCCTGCGGCGTCGCCAAAAGCCACATCATTCCAAATACAAACACCGTTGCAGCGAGCAGCGTCCCGAAACAAATATAAACCGACTTACTTCTTTTCACCCGATAAAGATCCATACGCAACAGGTTAAACATACTGACGCCCCCCTTCCATGCGGCTCAAAAAATATTCTTCCAAATCCATACGATGGAATCCCGAGGCATACACCGGAATCTGATTCTCAATCAGCATCTGATTCACCCCTGCTCCATCCTCGACTCCATAAAGCCGAATGGCTCTGGTATCCGCCACTTCTGCCTGCACTTGCGGAAACGCCTCCTCAATCAATGCCAAAGCTCGTTTCACATCTTCTACCTCAACCTGAAAATAATCCTGGCATTTTTCCTCTAACTCTTCCCGGGTAAGCTGCTCAATCATTTCCCCATCCTTGATAATCCCATAGTTGGTGGAAATCTTGCTAAGCTCCCCCAGGATGTGGGAACTTAGCAGAATCGTCTTCCCCTCCTCCTGAAGCCTGAGGAACAGCTGCCTAAGCTCCCGGATTCCTTCCGGGTCCAGGCCATTTACAGGTTCGTCAAGTACCAGCATGTCTGGATTCCCCAGGAGGGCCAGTGCGACTCCCAACCGCTGCTTCATTCCCATGGAAAAATGCTTCACCTTTTTCCTTCCGGCATCTGCAAGCCCCGTCATACCCAACACCTCATCCACGCTCTTGTCATCCGCAAGCCCCATGCATATTGCCTTCATCATCACATTCTGCCTTGCCGTCAAATGAGGGTATGCTCCCGCTGACTCAATCAAGACTCCTAGTCTTTGCCCCACCAAAGAGTCGTTGACTGGTTTTCCAAATAATCGGATTTCCCCCTCCGTCGGGCTTGCAAGCCCGCAGAGCATTTTCAACGTCGTGGATTTCCCGGCGCCGTTCCTGCCGATAAATCCATAGATTTCTCCTTCCCGTACCCGTAAATCCAACTGCTTCACCGCAGCCTTATCGCCATATATTTTTGTAAGGGCCGTTGTCTCTACGGCAAACGCACATCTTTCTGCACTCACTTTCTATTTTCTCCTTTCCCGCACTCTTTTACATCCTGTTCTGATTACAAGCATAAGTCTAATACAGGAGTTTTTAAAAAGTACTCAGAAAAGTTTAAGAAAGTTTAAAGCCCATCCCCCACACCGTCTGGATATAGGAATCCGTACCGCTCTTCTTTAATTTGGAACGGATATTGCTGATATGTACATTAATAGTCTTATCCTCCGCCAGATATTCCTCTCCCCATGCATACTCGTAAATCATCTGTTTCGTAAAGACCCGTTTCGGATTGCGTATCAATAACTCCATTATCAGAAATTCATGACGTGTCAATTCCACCGAACACCCGGAAGCCGTCATCTCCTGAGTATCCGGATTCATGGTCCATTCACGGTAAGCATAGACCTTCTGTTCAGGCACATGCTCTCCCATGCCAGCCCCGCCTGACCCATCCACCCCACTTTGCCGCTCCCGGCGGCGGAACTGCACCTGAATCCGCACCAACAGCTCCGGCAAATCAAACGGCTTGCAAAGATAGTCCTCCGCGCCTGCCGACAGTACCTCCACCTTGCTGTCCACCCCGCTCTTGGCAGACAGTACGATGACCGGTGTCTTTTCCGAAAATACTGATACCAGCTCCTCCCCTGAGATTCCAGGAAGTATCAAATCCAAAAGCACCAGATCATACTCCTCAAGCCCAAACAACAGCTTCGCCTCACTGCCGGAAAACGCCTGTGTACACGCATACCCATGTTCTTCCAGATAGTCATTAAGCATCTGGTTATTCTTCGCATCATCCTCTACAATCAGTATTTTCTGCAATTCTCTTCCCTCCAACCAGAACGATTACCTCCTGCCAAGCCGAATCACATTCCAGGACGCCCGGTTCAGCATACTCGTCATCACGCCCCCGTCTACCGAAGAGCGGTTCACAGCCTTAGGAATGACCCGCTGCTCTCCAGCACTGTTCACCATTTTCAGGTCCGAATCCTCCAGCACGATATGTTCGATGACTTGATACCCCTCCATCCCCCGCAAGTCCGTAGTCAGCAGGATATCCTCATCCAGCGTCCGGTTCACAGCAAAAACAGTCAATTCTTCCTCCTCTTCACGATACACTGCGACGCTCTCCACGTCCGTAACATCCTCATGCTTCGCCGTATCGTGTTTCGGCGCTGCCACCAGAGGCTTCAATGCCACGCCTCTCCCAAACCTCGACGCATGCATGAACGGATAGAAAATCGTTTGTTTCCATGCCGCGCCGCCGCCTGCCTCAGTCATGATTGGTGCAATCACATTCACAAGCTGCGCCAGACAGGCAATCTTAACCCTGTCCGCATGCTTCAAAAGTGTAATCAGCATCAGCCCCACAAGCAACGCGTCCTCCATCGTATAGATATCCTCCAGCATGGGCGGAGCCGTCTGTCATGGATGATTCTTCGTGATATCGTCATCCGCCGCATTGGAATGATACCACACATTCCACTCGTCAAAACTGATGTTGATATTCTTCCGTCCCCGCTTCTTCGCCTTCACATAATCACAGGTTGCAATCACAGTGCGGATAAATTCATCCATATCGTCAGATTGCGCCAGAAAGTCCAGAGTGTCGTTGTCCCTGTTGCCATAATACTGGTGCATGGAAACATAATCCACATAATCGTATGTACATTCCAGCGTCTTCGACTCCCACCTGGGAAATGTCGGCATATCAAGCGCTGAACTTCCGCATGAAACTAATTCAATAGCCGGGTCAATCAGCTTCATAGCCTTTGCCGTTTCCTCCGCCAGACGTCCGTATTCCTCCATGGTCTTATGTCCCAACTGCCATGGCCCGTCCATCTCATTTCCCAGGCACCACACCTTCACCTGATGCGGCTCCTTTACACCATGGGCAATCCGCATATCGCTATATTTCGTCCCCCCGGGATGGTTGCAGTATTCCAACAAGTTGCATGCATCCGCAATTCCCCGGGTTCCCAGATTCACAGCCATCATCACCTGGGAATCCACTTTCTTCGTCCATTTTGAAAATTCATTCAGGCCCACTTCATTCGTCTCCAGACTTCGCCAAGCCAATTCAAGCCGCTTTGGACGCTTTGCCGCCGGGCCTACGCTGTCCTCCCAGAAGAAATTCGATACAAAATTCCCGCCCGGATACCGAATGAGCGGCACATTAAGTTCCCTGACCATATCCATCACGTCTTTACGAAAACCTTCCTCATCAGAAAGAGGATTCCCCGGCTGATACAGCCCGTCATATACGGCACGTCCCAGATGTTCAACGAATGAACCGTAGATTCTGTCATCAATCTGTGAGATACGGAAATCCTTATCAATTATCATCTTCGCAGTCTTACCCATACAGCGCCTCCTTTATTCTTAATAATGAAAGAGGCTGTCGCAACAGCCTCTCTCAAAAAACTTCCACTCATTCTACCCACAATGATGCCCACATCCACCTTCTCCATGTTCATGATGGCCGCATCCGCCTTCTCCATGTTCATGCCCATGGTGGCTGCACACCGTATCCGGGTCATAGTTAAGCTCTCCCGCCAGATAAGCCTGAACCTGGGCATCCGCATCCCCCTGCGCGCCCGGGAAGAGCTTAATTCCAGCCTCAGCCAGCGCATTCCTTGCGCCCCCGCCGATACCGCCGCAAATCAGCACGTCAACATTCCCCTGAAGCAGGAAACCTGCCAAAGCGCCGTGCCCCTGCCCATTCGTGCCGACCACCTCGCTTTTTACCACTTTCCCGTCTTCCACATCATAGACTTTAAACTGCTCTGTATGTCCAAAATGCTGAAAAACCTTTCCATCCTCATATGTCACTGCTATCTTCATATTATAAATCCCTGCCTTTCTCCTCACACCGTTTCAGCTCAATAATCCTCTGGTTGCTGCTCCCCCGAAATACCAGCGTCACATCCTTGAGTTCCTCCACGAACTCACCGTCCACCAGCACATCGATATAGGAAAGCATCTCGTCCGTCACCTCCGTATGGACCTTTCCGCCTTTGGCAAGATCCACATCGTACAGATAGCCACTGTAACACCAGACATCCTTCATAGGATACCTCTCCTTAATTCTCCTCAGAAGCCCCGTCAGCACTCCCTGGTTCTCCGGCTCAAACGGTTCCCCTCCAAGCAGCGAAAACCCTTGAATATACTCCGGTTCCAAGAGCCTTAGCACCTCTTCCTCCGTCTCCTTGGTATAAGGCTGTCCGTATTTAAAATCCCACGTCTCCGGATTAAAGCACCCCTTACAGTGATGCCTGCACCCCGAAACAAACAGACTGACCCGGACGCCCGGGCCGTCTGCTATATCACATTCTTTTATCTTTCCATAATGCATAATGTCACCTTTGCCGCCTCCATCTTACTTACAGATACAGCGCCCGGGCCGTCCCCTTCCTACAGATGAGACGCCTGGACCGTCTATTTCTTACAGATGCAGCACTCTGTCCTTAATCTCCTGAGTACGCCCCTGATTCCAGAACTGCGTCCCGATATACCCGCAAGTCCTGCGCGCAACGAACATCTTATCCTGATCCTTATTCTGGCAATTCGGGCATTCCCAGATTAGCTTCCCTGCCCCGTCTTCCTTGATGGTAATCTCACCGTCATATCCACAGCATTCACAATAATCACTCTTTGTATTCAGTTCCGCATACATAATGTTGTCGTAAATGAACTTCATCACAGCCAAGACCGCCGGAATATTATTCTGCATGTTCGGCACTTCGATATAGCTGATTGCGCCACCCGGGGACAATTTCTGGAAATCCGCCTCGAATTTCAGCTTCTTAAATGCATCGATATCCTCGGACACATGCACATGGTAGCTGTTGGTAATATAATTCTTATCCGTAACACCCTCAATAATGCCGAACCGCTTCTGCAGACATTTGGCAAATTTATACGTCGTGGACTCCATCGGCGTCCCATATACAGAATAGCTGATATGCTCTGCCTCTCTCCACTCCTTACACTTATCGTTCAATCTCTGCATGACTGCCAGCGCAAACGGCCTTGCCTCCGGGTCAGTATGGGACTTCCCGAGCATCCGCATGCACATCTCATAAAGCCCTGCATAGCCAAGGGAAATCGTCGAATACCCGTTGTACAACAGATCGTCAATCACCTGTCCCTTTTTCAGCCGGGCCAGCGCGCCGTACTGCCACAGAATCGGCGCCACATCCGACACGGTCCCAAGAAGGCGCTCATGCCTGCACCTAAGCCCTCTGTGGCACAGTTCCAGACGCTCATCCAGAATCTCCCAGAAACGCTCCATATCTCCCTCGGAAGAACAGGCCACATCCACCAGATTGATCGTCACAACGCCCTGGTTGAACCTGCCGTAGAACTTATGACTTCCGTCCTCGTTCCGCTGTGAATCCTCCACCGTCAGGAAGGAACGGCATCCCATACAAGGATACACGTCTCCCTGTTTCAGTTCCTTCATAATCTTCGCGGAAATATAATCCGGAACCATTCGCTTCGCCGTACACTCCGCCGCCAGCTCCGTCAGATGCCAGTACTTAGTGCCAGCCTTCACATTATCCTCGTCCAGTACATAAATCAGCTTGGGGAATGCCGGCGTAATCCAGACACCCTTCTCATTCTTCACCCCTTGCATCCTCTGAACCAATACTTCCTCTATAATCAATGCCAAGTCATCCCGCACCTGACCTTCCTCTACCTCATCCAGATACATAAAGATCGTCACGAACGGCGCCTGCCCGTTACATGTCATCAGCGTAATCAACTGGTACTGAATAGTCTGGATACCGCTCTTGACCTCTTCTCTCAGCCGACGCTCCGTCACTCTGCTGATAATCTCCTCATCCATACTCTCGCCGCACTCTTTACGCTCGGCAATCACAGCCTTGCGCAGCTTCTGCCTGCTGATATCAACGAACGGAGCCAGATGCGCCAGCGTAAACGACTGTCCGCCGTACTGGTTGCTCGCCACCTGCGCCACAATCTGCGTCGTCACGTTGCAAGCCGTAAAGAAACTGTGGGGCTTCTCAATCAGCGTCTCACTGATTACCGTCCCGTTCTGGAGCATATCGGCAAGGTTAATCAAATCACAGTTATGCTCCTTCTGGGCAAAATAATCGGAATCATGAAAATGAATGATTCCTTCTTCGTGTGCATTCACAATCTCTGCCGGAAGCAGCACTCTCTTCGACAAATCCTTGCTGACTTCCCCCGCCATATAATCCCTCTGGGTCGAATTAATCACAGGGTTCTTATTAGAATTCTCCTGCGTGACCTCCTCGTTAATATTCTCTATCAGGGAAAGTATCCCGTTATCCGTCGTATTCGACTTACGCTTCAGCTCCCGTCTGTAACGGTAACGCACATACTTCTGTGCCACTTCATAACCGCGCATCTCCATAATTCCGCGCTCAACCATATCCTGAATATCTTCTACATTCACAGCATGGGGCAGCTCCCCTATCTTTGATGCTATATTATCTGCAATCGCAACAATCTGATAATCGTTCATCTGATGAATCCTGTCCACTTCGCCGTTGGCAGCCTTCACCGCATTCACAATCTTCGACAGGTCGAACAGGACTTCCTCCCCATTCCGCTTGATTACATTCGTCTTAATGTCCACACCCATTGTATTCCCTCGCTTTCACACATACAAAATATTGATACTCCCTTGTAAATCTACACAATATGTTGGGTCACGTACTATCATACACTAAACTAACGCGAAAGGGAAGAGGAAGTTTAAAAAAATTTTCAACAAATATCTTCTGTATTTTTCTACTTGTTTTCTCCATTTAAAATACTTGACAACGCTCTTTGGCATAATCTAAGGCAATTTAAGACGCATAGTTTGGCACGCCCCTATACGCGCCGCCTTTACAAAAGCCCAAGATGGGAAAACGCTTTCCACAGACCGTCTTTCTCAATCGAATCCGTCACATAATCCGCAATCTCCTTCACCCACGGCGAGCCATTCCCCATGGCAACCCCTGTTCCTGCGTAACGTATCATCTCAATATCGTTGTCTCCGTCCCCAATTGCGACAGCATCCTCCCGGCCGCATTCCTTCACCTTCAAAATCTGCCGTATAGCCTCTGCTTTCGTGATATAATTGGGCGTAATCTCCCCCGTCCACCTATCCTCATAAGGCAGCCCAAGGTGGGTGATATGGAACGAATATCCCCATTTAGACAGGATCTCCCGGCTGACTTCTTCCCGGCTGAACACAATCAGCTGCTCCACATCCGGCACCTCCAACAAAGATTCCACCGGCCTTGGCATCAACGCCTCCGATTCATCCACGCATAATCTCTCGCATAGTTCCGTATAAATCTTGCAGTAATCCTCCCAGTTCTCCTGAAACACATAACTCTCCTTGTTATTTCCCATTTCCACAACACAATCCTGCTCTAACAGGTCTTTCATAAGCTCAATATACGCCAACTGTGTGAAATATTTATGCCCGATCCGCTCTCCGTGATACTCGATATATCCTCCCGAACTTGCGATTACTCCGTCAAATCCGATATCTCGTATCTTCTTCTCAATGCGGCAGTATAACCGTCCCGTATTCAGGATTACCTCATGGCCGTTCTGCCTTGCTTTACGGATTGCTTCCACCGCCGACTCTAAAACTGTACCGTCAAAATCCCTTATTGTACCGTCAATGTCCAGAAAAATTACTTTCCCCATCAGTCTATCCCTCTCTCACAGATGCCTTCTCTAATCTTGATACTATTTTACCATATATTGTACAATATCTCTGTTCGATTTTAAATACAATTTACAATTTCGTTACTATTTTTTCCAAAATGTAACCACATACAACTAAAACGGCAGCATCCTGTACTGCTACAGAACACTGCCGTCCATCTCTTCTGTTTCTCCCTCTGCCTCTACCATCTTGAGGATATCGCACACATCACACTCCAGATAGTCACACATCTTCTCCAGCGTATGCAGATCCACGCGGACTACCTTATTTTTACAGTAATTATTCAACTGAGTACGCTGTAGCCGACACCAATAGCAGAGCGTTGTCTTACTGACACCCTTCTCAGCCAGAACCCTCTCAATATCAATCACTATTTTCTTCATATTTCAACCCCACATTACATCTTTTCGATTAGTATACCCAGATTTTTCTTGAAAAAATAGATGTAATAAATTACACTGTAATTAATTGCACCGTTTCTCTTCGGCACAGAATAAGGAGGTATACATACATGAAGAAAAAGAAATTGGGGCTTATTATCCCACCCGCTATCCTGTTGTTAGCGTTCTGTATGGAAGAAATCAGACCGTATGAAATCCTACACTCTACCGTCATGTCTTCCCCCAATCTTACAGAAAATGAAATCACTATGGTAATACACAGCTTTCTTCCCATCGACAAGGACGCCCTTGCCAAAGAAGTTACAGAAACCCATATGATGCTGAATGGAGACAGACCTAACCAATATTTAGAGCTGGAACTCTATCGAACCGAGCTGCACTATAGATTTGGGATAGTATATGATACTATCCTATGCAATGAATCTGGGGAGCTTGTATCCGAAATTGAATTCTGAATAATGCCAGAACTTGCGAAATCCCAAAAGATGTAGTAATGTGTTGAGAGAATAATTAGAAAGGAGCTTCTTATGATTTTCGATACACATGCCCATTATGACGATGAACAATTTAACAATGACCGCGATACACTGCTGCAATCCATGGCAGACAACGGAGTGGGGACCATCGTTAATGCCAGCGCAACCCTCCGTTCCTGCGAGCAAGTCGCCCGCATGGCCGAGGACTATCCCTTCATGTATGCTGCGGTCGGCGTCCACCCAGACAATGTAGGCGAGCTGGACGACGAGTCATTCGCCCGCATGAAAGAATTGTTCAAAAGAGACAAGGTAATTGCCGTGGGGGAGATTGGTCTTGATTATTATTGGGACAACGTATCTCATGATATTCAAAAAAAATGGTTTATCCGTCAGCTTGCCCTTGCAAGAGAACAGAACCTTCCCGTCCTAATCCATAGCCGTGAGGCGGCTGCCGATACCATGGATATGATAAGGGAATATGCCAGCGGGCTTAAAGGCATCATCCACTGCTATTCTTATTCTAGGGAAATGGCGTTAGATTACGTGAACATGGGCTTCCATATCGGGGTGGGCGGGGTAGTCACATTCAAAAATGCCCGAAAATTAAAGGAAACCGTCGAAGCAATCCCCCTTACATCCATTGTCCTTGAGACAGACTGCCCTTATCTGGCTCCGGAGCCTTACAGGGGAAAACGGAACAATTCTGCGTATATCTCTTATATCGCTGCGGAAATTGCAAGGCTCAAAGGGATTACCTGTGAAGAGGTAATCGCACAGACGGAAGTGAATGCCAAAAATCTTTTGCTGCCAGATTCGCCGCTTTAAAAGCATATTGGGGATAAGATAAGGGGATGCCGAAAACGGCATCCCCTTCCGTATTTACCTGTCTGCAAACCTTGTGACCAACCTTCTTACAAAAGTTCTGCCCGCAGCTCTTCTGCCGTCTTCACAGACAAAAGCCCAGGAGCAATATCAAACACCGTCCTTGCCCCGCACTCTCCTGCCTTTGCCAGGCGGTACGCCGCCCTTGCATAACATATCAGCACGCTAGCCGTAAATTCCGGATTAGAATCAAGCTTCAAGGAATACTCGATAACATGCCTGTTTCCCTCTTCCCCAGTCTCACCGCTGCGGATTACAAACCCACCGTGAGGCATCTTACTGTGCTGCGCCTTCAATTCTTCCTCCGTAATAAATGATACCGTTGTGTCATAATCGTCAAAATAATTAGGCATCGTCTTAATCTCATTCTCAATCGCCTGCAAATCGGCGCCTTCTTTCGGAACCACATAACATTCCCTGAGATGCTTCTCCCGCGTGGTCAGTTCCGGCTCACTTCCGCTCCTTACCCGCTCCATGGCCGCATCAATCGGCACCGTATACTGAATGCCGTTCTTCACGCCATCCACCCGGCGGATTGCATCAGAATGCCCCTGGCTCACGCCTTTTCCCCAGAACGTATACGTGCTCCCCTGAGGCAGAATCGCTTCCGTATACAGACGGTTCAGCGAGAACATTCCCGGGTCCCATCCCACCGAAATAATCCCAACCTTTCCGCCCTCTTTCGCCGCCTTGTCCACATTGCCAAAATACTCCGGAATTCTGGCATGGGTATCAAAACTGTCAATCGTATTAAAATTCGCCGCAATCTGCGGCCCCATCACTGGCAGATCCGTTGCAGAACCGCCGCAAAGCACCATGACGTCTATCTCGTCCTTCATGGCCAGCATATCGTCCACATGCAGAACCGCCGCTCCCTCCGTGTATATTTTCACAGAAGCCGGCTCCCGTCTCGTGAACACGGCTTTCAATTCCATATCTTCATTGCGGGCAATGGCAAGCTCCACACCCCTGCCGATATTTCCATATCCGACGATTCCAATTCTAATTTTCTCCATAATGCGACATCCCTCTTTCTTTTTTCAGCGTTTACACTTCATCAGCCATCTGCTTCTTTCAACATTCACGCTCCATCAACTATCTGTTCCTTTCAGCATTCACGCTCCCCCAATGATCAGCAAATCTCCGCTCCCGCCGGCATCTCTTTCTCCGGCGTCATAAGCGCAAGATTCCCATCCGCATCCTCAGCGCACAGAAGCATCCCCTCAGACAGCACGCCAGCCAGCTTCGCCGGTTTCAGGTTCACAAGAACCATGACCTTCTTCCCGACCATATCCTCCGGCTTATAATGCGCCTTAATTCCTGACACAATCTGCTTCACCTGGCTGCCTACTTTCACCTGGGAACACAATAGTTTCTTCGACTTTTTCACTTCCTCACAGGCAATAATCTCGCCGACCTGGAACTGCATTTTCCCAAACTCCTCGAATGTAATCTCCGGCTTCGCCTCAATATCAATCACAGCGTCTTCTGTCTTTTGAGCCGCTGTCTCTCCATCCTTCCCAGCTTCCTCTTTCACAGGCGGATGAAGCTCTTCCACCTTCTTCATCACCTCTTCGATATCCAACCGGGCAAATAAAATCTCCGGCTTCTCCGTCACCTTACCGTCGCCCAACTGTCCAAGAATCTTTCCGGAGGTTTCCGGCATAAAGGGCTCAATCATCACCGCCCCTGCCTTGATGCTCTCAATCAGGTTATAAAGCACCGTCTCCAGCCTTTCTTTCTGCGCCTCATCCTTTGCCAGCGCCCACGGCATCGTCTCGTCAATATATTTATTGCACCGCTTGAACAGATTAAATATCTCCGTAATCGCATCTGCAACCCGCAGATTCTCCATTTTCGCATCCACAGCCTTAGGCGTATTCTCCGTCACCGCTTTCAAATCTGCATCCACGGCTGTGTCTTCCTCCGTCGCCGCCACACCCTTATCCGTCACCGTGCCGCCAAAATACTTATTGGTCATAGAAACCGTGCGGTTCACCAGATTTCCCAGCGTATTCGCAAGGTCGGAATTCATACGCTCCACCATCAGCTCCCACGTAATCACACCGTCATTGTCGAACGGCATCTCATGAAGCACAAAATAACGCACGGCATCCACCCCAAAGAAATCCACCAGCTCGTCCGCATACAGCACATTTCCCTTGGACTTGCTCATCTTGCCGTCTCCCTGCAAAAGCCACGGATGCCCGAAAATCTGTTTAGGCAGCGGCAAATCCAGCGCCATCAGGAAAATCGGCCAGTAAATCGTATGGAACCGGATGATATCCTTCCCAATCAGATGCAAATCTGCCGGCCAATCCTTCCGGAACTGCTCCGTACCCTCTCCGCCGCAGTCATAACCAATTCCTGTAATATAGTTCGTGAGCGCATCCAGCCACACATAGACCACATGCTTCGGGTCAAAGTCCACAGGGATGCCCCATGTAAACGAAGTTCTGGATACACACAAATCTTGCAGTCCTGGAAGCAGGAAATTATTCATCATCTCATTTTTCCGAGATACCGGCTGGATGAATTCCGGATGGGTATTGATATGCTCAATCAGCCGATCCGCGTATTTGCTCATCTTGAAGAAATATGCCTCTTCCTTCGCAGGCTGGACTTCACGCCCACAGTCCGGGCATTTGCCGTCCACAAGCTGGGATTCCGTAAAGAAAGACTCACAAGGCGTACAGTACATTCCTTCATAGTGCCCCTTGTAAATATCCCCTTTGTCATACAATTTCTTGAAAATCTTCTGAACCTGCTTCTCATGCTCCTCGTCTGTCGTGCGGATAAATTTGTCATAGGAGGTATTCATTAAATCCCAGATCCTGCGGATTTCCCCTGCCACGCGATCCACATATTCCTTGGGCGTAATCCCCGCCTCCTCTGCTTTCAACTCGATTTTCTGACCGTGTTCGTCTGTCCCGGTCTGGAAAAATACGTCGTATCCTTTGCTCCTTTTGTACCTCGCAATCGCGTCCGCAAGGACAATCTCATAGGTGTTCCCGATATGGGGTTTTCCTGACGTATAGGCAATCGCCGTCGTCATATAATACTTTGGTCTTTCACTCATTTTCTTTCTCTCCTTTCTCTAAACTTTGTCGGACGTTAGTCCGCCCGCCCCGACAAGGCATACAATCATAAAAAAACCGTCCTCCCGAGTATATTGTCAAATATACCAAGAAGACGGAATCTTACCGTGTTACCACTTCTATTTCGCCCTGCCCTCACAGACAGAACCTCGCTAAGTGCAGCCATTGCAATACCCGGCAACACTCTTACGCTATAACGGGCGAACCCATCGCAGCCTATATCGGACGATACTCAGACAGTTCCGAAATTTCCAGAATTCCTTTACTGTCCTACACAGATATCCCATAGTCGGTGCGCTGCTCAGAAGCCATCTTCAGCCATTCTCCCTCTATCCCTCTCAGCATCCCCATGCTCCAATCACTGCCGCATTTGAACCATAGTTCCAAACTGCCAAAACGATTCTCGCCGTCTTTTGCAGTTCTCCGGGAATTCTCTGTAAGATTTCAAAAAGCTTACTCTCTTCCTCATCGCTTTTTCTTTCATTAATTATGTTCAAAATCCTATCACACTCCGGCTTAGCTTGTCAAGTACGGTTTTTAATTTATTGCCCAATATCCGCCAAAGCCTTTTCTATAATTCTAAAATCAATCTGTAATCCGCCGCCAAAAATCCCCACCGGAACCTTCTCTCCCATGCCGTATATCGTTGGGAAATCGTCATTTTCAAAGAAATATGCAATCACAATACGCCTTTCTATATCCACCATCCAATATTCCCTTACGCCAGCCGCCTCATACTTGTGAAGTTTCAGACACATATCTTTCTTCCGGGTCGATTCTGACAGAATCTCCATAACGAAATCCGGCGCGCCCATAATACACCTTTTCGTAATCTTATCTCTGGCGCAGACAATCAATATATCCGGCTGTACCATCGTCTTGTCATCTCTGTCAAGGCACACGTCTACCGGTGCAATCCATACACTGCATTTTCCTTTTTGATGATCGATATAATCTGCAATCTGTCTGGAAACCCGAAAAATCACGTCCTGATGCCCGGTCGTCGGCGCTGCCATATCGTAGAACTTTCCGTCTATCAGTTCCACCCTCTGCTCGTCTGGCAGCGCATAATAATCCTCTAACGTATAGCCTTTCTTTTCTACCTGATATACACTTGTTTCCCTTACCTCATTCCCATACTGTTTCGGCTTCAGCGCCTCCTCCAACGCCTGTAAAGTTTCAGAATCCAGGGCTTCCATCTCACCGCTAAACATCTTCCGTATCGTTTCCATCGGAATGCCTGTCAACTCCGAAATTTTCTCATATGTATAGCCCTTTAATTCCCGGTAATATTCCATTAACGTTATATTCATGCAGCCGTCCTTTCTAAAAAATACGCCCAGAATAAAGCTGGAACTCCATTACACCTCTATTATAAAAAAATTTTTTCTGGTTTACAAGTAGTACTAGGTTTGTCCAAAAATCCTGCATGTCTTTCACATTTGCTGCATATACATATAAAAAACATGGAAGGTTCCTTATGTCAAAAAAACGCTCTGCAATCATTGCCTCCCTGTTTCTGGCGGCTCTCATTGTGTCTGTCTTTTTATTCCGTCATTTTAGCGGAAATGAAAACCAGCGGTTTGAAACCTACACGAAAGATCTTTTCTGCCAGGAAGTAGCAGGAAGCACGATTTCTTTACATTATACCTTAAAGAACCCTAAAGCCTATGGGATTGACCATGCACCCGTGACTTTCGGGTATTGCACCACAGACACCGCGGCGATTTGCGCCTCTGCGGAAAACGCAATTGCCGTACTTCACTCATTTGACCGAAACCGTCTATCGAAAAAAAATAAGCTGACCTACGATATTCTTGAAAATTATATGTCCTCCGCCCATGCGCTTGCTCCTTACGCACTCTACGAAGAGCCTTTGGCGCCCATGACCGGGACACAGGCACAGCTTCCCGTACTGCTGTCGGAATATCAGTTCTACGGCCAGTCCGATATCGATACCTATCTGGAACTGCTGACCAAGGCCCCGGAGTATTTTCACTCGATTCTGGAATTTGAACAGGCAAAGTCTGAATCCGGTCTGTTCATGGCATCTTACTCTGCCGACGCCATCATAGCGGAGTGCCAGTCTTTCATCGATATGGGGGAGCAGAACTATCTCTATTCCTCCTTTGCAGAACGGCTCGCCGCTGTAGAACTGCCAGATGAAACGAAGAACGCCTACATAGAAGCCAACTCCGAACATATCAAAAATTACATTTTTCCGGCTTATGCTGAGCTAAAAGACGGACTTACTGCATTACGGGAAACCGGAAAGAATAACAACGGACTCTGCCATCTGCCCGACGGCAGAAAATACTATGAACTGACTGTCGCCTCCGAGACCGGTTCCTCAAGAACTATCCCGGAATTGCAGCAGTTGACTCAAGGACAGATGTTCACAGACCTTACGGATATGCAGAAAATTCTTTCTCCCACCGCAGAAGGGGCTTCGGTTTCCTCCGACCTGTTCAAGACACAGGGAACGCTCTTAGAAAACCCTGACCCGGCGTCAATCCTGGCGGACTTGGAAGAAAAATTAGCGGACAATTTTCCAAAACCGCCAAAAGTCAACACAGAAATCAAATATGTCCAAAAATCCATGGAAGAATATTTAAGCCCGGCTTTTTACATGATACCTGCGATTGACAATTCCTCCGATAATGTGATTTACATCAATCAGGGACATTTGCCGGATGACCTGTCGCTCTTTACGACTCTCGCCCATGAGGGGTATCCCGGACATCTATACCAGACAACCTACTACGCCAGCCGGAACCCAGATCCCATCCGGACTCTATTGAACTACGGCGGTTATGTAGAAGGCTGGGCGACCTACAGTGAGATGATGAGTTATTACTACGCCCCTGTTTCTAAGGAACAGGCAACGCTGATGCAGAAAAACACTTCTGTGATTCTGGGGCTTTATGCCCTTGCCGATATGGGAATCCACTATGAAGGATGGACGCTTCTGGACGCGGTGTCTTTCTTTCGGAGCTATGGAATCACCGATACGGATACGATAGAAAAGATTTATGATTTGATCATTGCCGATCCGGCGAATTATCTGAAATATTATATTGGCTATGTGGAATTTCTTGAGATGAAAAAAGAAGCGCTTGAGGCGTGGGAAGATGATTTTTCTCAGGAGAAATTCCATAAGGCAGTACTTGATGTGGGACCGGCGCCGTTTGAATTAGTGCGGGAATACGGGTTGAAGAGGTAGCGGGGAATGTGCCATTAGTGAAATGCGACTTCCATCTTAACGCCGTCTTTTCCGCTCAGGCCTGTGATGAAATGATAGCATACCCGCTCTTCCATTTCTTCACAGGCATAGACGTTAAAATAGCTGTGCCGCATGAACTCTGAAAGATGTAAAAAAATGTTTTTTGCTAATAGATAGGAAAATTTTTCCAATACAATGTTCACATAAATCTTCTGGCTGTCATCCGTCTCGACGCGGCATTCGCCCACTCCGTCTTCCACTCCAAGAAATAAACGGATATCCTCTAGCATCTCTGGCTTTGCATGTGAACGGAATTCTTCAAAAATTTTTAAATTTTCTCGCTCCATTTATTTTTGTCTCTCCTGCTTCTTATTCTCTCTAACTCAGTATTGCCATAAACCAGCCACTATATCGCTACCCGAAAAACAGCCGGTAACAAAGATATACGACGACCATAACCGCCACACAGGCCGCCTCCGCCAGAATGATTTTTTCCTTGCCCTTCTTCCCGTCTTTCCTCAGTTCCTCCGGTTCCATCAACATCGCCCAAGGACTATGCTTCTGCATGGTAAACGCAATCCCTTTCTTATCGCTCTCTCCGATAGATTTCAGGAATTCCCGCCAGTTCCCTTCTAAGAGTTTCATCCCTCTGATCAGATCTGCCTGGATATTCTGGTTTTTCAGAAACATCTGGAAGAACCCCGCCCGCTCGGAATACGCCTCCTGCTGCCGGTATACGGAATCCCCTTTTTTCTCTATGAATATCTTATATGCATATTGAAGCCCCTCTTCCGCTGCTTTCTGGGGACTTTTCGTCTTCTCGTAAATATTCGTCGTGTAATGATATACCTTATAGACGCCCTTCTGGGCAAGATAATAGTCTACCATCTGGTTAATAGCGCTCTTGACCGGAACCTTCAATGCGCTGTTCTTCCCGGAACTCTCTGCATATACCTGTCCTTTGATAGACGTAAGCGCCGCAATCAGCCCCGTCACCTCTTCGTTCTTGGCGCTGATACCCGGATTCTTGAGCAGATTTCCGCTCCCGCCCATATGTGCGGCAAAGCTGTTCGCCCTTTCCAGTTCTTTTCCGGTCACTGCCGCCCTCCCCACCGTGATGCCCGGTGTTTTGGAAGCCTCTTTTCCGGCTTTGCTTATGGCCTGGTTTCTCTGGCTGATCTGCTGCTCTCCGGAACGGCTCCTGGTATCATACTCCTGACTGATTCGGACATTCCTGCCCTTCGTCACACTGTAGATTCTTCCTTCCTCCTCAGATGATGCGGACAGATTCCCGGAAGATGCATTCGTAACAGAAGCGGTATACATACCTTTCTTGCCCCTGCCGCCCCGTGCTTCCTGCATCTGTGTTTCCGGCATGAAAAATCGGGTGTTCCCCCCAGTCTTCATGGTGCCCCGTGTATAAAATCTGTCCGCAGCCCCAGGAGAAATCGACTCGCCCGTCGTCTGCTTATATACGCTGGATTTAACGACCTTAACTGCCTCTCTTTGTCCGGATTTCTCCAACAGTTCCAGAAGCTCATTCAGATCTTCCTCCAGTAAAAGGTTCAACTTCTGAGACAGGACTTCATTCAGCCGTTCCATCTGAACGGCCTGCTCCTCTCCCAATGTATGTGTCAGGATTGCCTCCAAAAGTGCAAGATAGAGCTTGGATAATTCGTTAAGCTGCGCCGAAAGCTGGGTGTCACCTGAGGGCATCCATGCAAGAAACGCCTCCCATATTTTCTGTTCCATCTCAAGAGTCCACTTGACATCAGCTTCCTCCAGAAGCTTCCCCTCGATTCCAAACCACTTGCTCTGCTTGGAAAGTTCCGGTGTATCCCGTTTCTCTTCCGTACGGTTTCTGCCATTGTCCTCTTCCTGCTGCGCTTTTCTGTCGGCACGCTCCTTCTCCAGATTCTCCTTCGCCTCCGCCGCGTGTCTGGCAGCTTCGGTAATCAAGACTTGCCCAGCCTCCATCTGTGCAATCTTTTTCGCCATCCTGTTCTCTGCTGCCACAGACGCAGCCGTCGGCAGGCTCAAATCCCCGCCCGCTTCTTTGACCCTTGGCATGACCTATCCCCCTCTGCTGCCGCTTCTTTAAAACAACTCTGATACGGATTCTCTTATAATACATATCGGCGCAATCACAGATGTTTTAACCTCTCATCCGATATTTTTTCAAATTAACGCAAATACGGAAAAAGGGAACGGTATCTTCTTCCCGCTCCCTTGTGTCTTCGCAATATTCCAACCCAATCTTCTTATTTGGAAACTCCGGCCTTCTCGTAGTAGCTGTCGAACAGATCGCCGATTGCGCTGTGAGTGTCCTGAGAAATAGACGGCAGAGCCTTGCCCCATGACTTGGTCGCCTGCTCAAAGCCCTTCTCTACTGCTGCCTGCATCTCCTTCATCTTCTCCGGATCGTCTCCTGCAAGTGCATAAGCAAAATCAAAGATTCTCTGTGAAGTCTGCTTTACGCCCCAGTATCCGTCTTCGGAAATCGCCTGCTGAGCCTCTGCCTTCGTCTGTGCGTCTACCGTGAAGTTGCCGCTGGCAATCCTTCTCCACATGTCGTCGCCATTCGCACTCATGCCGGTAATTCCCTGTTTCTGGAACATCTGAGTCATCATGTTTGTGAAGCGTGCCATCTGGTTATCCAGATCAGCCTTCAAGCTCTGCACCAGTGAAGCCCTCTCGGAATCGCTCATCTTGTTCGTTACTTTCGTGTCCTTGCTAAATTCTACACGGTCTGTGTTAGCCTGTGTATTCTTCTTATCTACGGCATTCACCGCATCCTTATTCTGCTCCTGTGCTGCCTTCTCTGCCGCCGCTACATTGTTCGCATTTGAAGTATATCCAGTTGTCGCCTGGACATTCTGATAATAAAGGTCATTGATTTTCACAGTATTTCCTCCTTTTCTTCTTCTCTTGATCTAGTACAGCATTGCACTAGCGTGCTAAGAAAATCTTATATATGTTTATATTACTTATATCGGCGGCAATAGGAAAAAATTAAGGAACTCCTTGTAAATAACTTCCAGATTTGTTTTGTACTTGCCAATCTTTCAGTTTTTCTGTAAAATCATCATATACATTACGGAAGGAAGCCATTTACCATGACCAACTTAGCCCAATACGAAAGCATAACATTAAGAGAAGAATTATCCATTAAGGATATTTATTCCATCCACTATTTTGAATATTCCAAGGATTTCATATACGAAGGAGAATCCCATGACTTCTGGGAGCTGCTTTTCGTTGACTTCGGCAGCATTGAAGTCACTGCTAATACACAGACCATTCCTTTGAAAAAGGGCGAGATGATTTTTCACAAACCAAATGAATTCCATGCCTTGCGGGCGGACGGAAAGGTTGCACCGAACCTCATCGTCATTTCCTTCAAATGCGACGCCCCTTGCATGCACTTTTTCGAGAACCAGATAATCACCATTGACAATAACGAGAACTTTTATTTGGGGCAGTTGATTGCCGAAGCCAAAAGAACCTTTTACACGCCTTTGAACAACCCGCTGATATGTAAGCTGAACCGCTATTCCCAGACAACCTTTGGAAGCGAGCAGATTATTAAGACTTCTTTGGAACTGATGCTGATTAACATCTTCCGGCGTCTGGCTCCGCGGGATAATACTCAGTTTGCCCCTTCCACCCCCCCCCGATGAATTCCCAGAACAGCGATATGACGCGTATGAACCAGATCGTACAATATCTGAACAAGCATGTCCGTGAACGGCTCACCGTTTCCGATATCTGCCGGGACAATATTATCGGCAAATCCCAGCTCCAGCACTTGTTCCATCAATATGAAGGCTGCGGAGTCATCGAATATTTTTCACGCCTCAAGATTGATACCGCCAAGATGATGATAAGGGAGAACCGCTATTCCTTTACGGAGATTGCAAATGCACTGAATTACTCGTCTTACCAGTACTTTTCTTTGCAATTTAAGAAATATACCCGGATGTCTCCCTCTGAGTACAGTTCTTCTACAAAGATTTTTACGGAAAATAATCTTGATGCGGTAACTCCGGCACGTGCCATAATCTAACGAGGGCGCTGCCAAAAAACAACGCCCCCCTCATGGAAGTTGATTAACCCTTAATCTCTATTCTCATTTTCCAGAGAATATGCTATTTTACAGCTTTTCCGATAACACGCAATCCCATACTTATGAATCGTCCGCATCCCGTCAGACCTTAGAACCTGAACATACCCATCTTCTTCAATCTGTCTCATAGCCTCGTCACATGCCTGCTCATACCGTCCGTTCTCCGCATATTTAACCTCTATAATACATCCTGTCTTTAAGGCAGGGACTTCCAACCGGATATCCGTGTACCCTACGCCTGATTCTACATTCGACTTGACCCCCCAACTGCCTTCTGCACGCAACAACCCCAAAAGCATTCCGTGATAAAAGTTCTCTTTCATTTCTTTCCTTACGAACGTATCCCTGATACTAATAGAATCAGACAGGAATTCATTGAATAACTGCTGTACCTCTAACGCCTTGCCCGCTTTCACAGCCTCGCAGAAATGCTTCCACCTCTCTGTGTCACCGACAATTTTCAGTTTAAACCAGGAACGAATCCGTTTCTCATAGATTCCCAATACTTCCCTGTTTGGAATTACAAGCCTGTGCAGGCCATTTTCAGGCTCCCCGGCATCCGTCAGGTATCCTGTCGCCAAAAGCACACTCCACAAATAAGTTTGACGTACCTCTTCATCCTCACTGTCTAAATCCGTGTAAGTCAATTCAGGAATAATTGCTTTCTCTACCGTCCCACCGGAAATCAATTCTTCTATCTGTCTTTTCGTCGTCTCTGTTGCCGTCTCAAGAATATCTTGCACAATCCCATTACTGCTGCTGTTCTCCCAGTGAGACTCCATCGGCGCATTCTTCTTCTCCAGAAATTTATCGCATTGATTGATTACATCCCAAGGGCAATACATCTCCGCCTGCCCAAAACGATATCCGTCATACCATTCCTTCAGCACGTCAAATTTATCTTCCAGGCAATAATAAGCCAGTAACTCCCTTACTTCATATTCCGTAAATCCAAAATATTCCGCATAACTTACATCTGAAATCGTCCTCACCTTGAAATTATTCAGCCCTGTAAAAATACTCTCTTTTGCAATCCTAAGGCATCCCGTCAGAACGGCAAAGTACAGATTTTCATTCGTCTTTAACACCTGACTGAACAGGGAGCGGACGAGACTGACCATCTCCTGATAGTATCCATTCTGATATGCTTTATCCAAAGGTACATCATACTCATCAATCAGGACAATCACCGGAATCCCATAATGTTTAAAAAGTAACTGTGTCAATACCCTCAGGCTTCTATGAAGATTAGCCGCCTTATCAAACTCCTCATCTATCAGTGCATTCAATTTCTTCTTATCCGCCTGTGTCAGCCTGCCGCTTCCCAAAAGGAAATCAAACCGTCCCGCCTCCTCGCAGACCACGCTTCCAAGCATATCATATGCCGTCTGGAAATCCATTCCTCCTACATCCTTCAAACTGATAGAAATGACTGGATATTTCCCCATGTACTGCCGGCACAGCTCAACCTCTTTTGAAATTTCCAGGCCATCAAACAGAGAGGGGTCTGCCCCAATCTCAAAAAAAGTTTTCAGCATATTCATATTGAGGCTCTTCCCGAACCGCCTTGGCCTTGTAAACAGATTCACACTGCCCCTTAAATCTATAAAGTCACGGATAAACGCCGTCTTATCCACATAATAAAAACCATCTCGCTTAAAATCTTTAAAAAATTCGATTCCTATCGGAAGTTTTTTCTTTTTTTCCATACAAATCTTATCTCCCTTCCGACCTACATTCCCGGCTGTTTGTTTTAGTATAACAACATCCGGCAGCGAATTCAACGGCATACTTTTACAATTATGGCAAGGCGTCCTTAATCGCCTGATTCACCTTCTTACGGAGTCCCAGCAAATAATCCTCATCCTGCGGATATTCATCGAAAGTGACCGTCTCTTCATCAATCAGCTCCAGCACCTTCTCCCTTCCTGCCAGCTTCTCCAACGCCAGAAACGCACAATAATCCGACATCGCCTCATCCATCAGCATCTGTCTCACAGAACCTTCCGGTCTTCCGTCCTTCCCCGGATATACAAGGAACGGATCTCCGGACGGGAACGCCCCGCCTGCATCCGTACAGCGGTAAGGGTCGATTGGATAGAGGGAATGCTCCGAGTTATAGAAATTATATCCCCAATGCAGGAATCCGTCCAGCCGATACTTATACAACTGCACCCCAAGGATACGCGTCCTGCATCCCGGCAGCACGATGAACCGGTTCGTCACATCCACGCACTGCGCCGTACAGTAATAGCCCCAGAGCTTCTCCGGACGTTCCTCAAGAAACGGCTGAATATGATTTACGGCACAAACCGGCTGCCGCCCCAGCCCCTCCTTGTAGAAATCATAGTCTGACAAGGCATCCATCACCTGAAAACCTTCCAAATCCTTTGCCACGCCTTCCCACGCATTGCGGAAATTCTCCATATGCTCCTTCTCTGGTTCGTCCGATATATGGAAGTACGTCCTACCTTCAATCCCCAGCTCCTTCAACTCTTCTTTCAGCGCAGTAAGGAACTGATGCAGGAAATCCCGATACTCTTCTCCTGCTGAATCCGTATCCCATCCGAAAATCTGCTGATAGGTTCCATCCTTGACCGCCATTACCTTGGGAGCCGCCTTCGCGCCCCACTGGCTGAACAGATGGGAAATCTCGAAGTATTCAATCCCACAGCCAGAAGCCATGCGAACCCATTTCCGGAAATTCCCGAACTCAAAATGATACTTTCCTTCCGTAACCGTAACATCCACAAGCTGTACCGTGCGGCGTTCTCCTCCAATCGCCGTGTCAAGGGGCGGCGTGAACACGGGGGTCAGCAACATATTGCACTTATGCTTTGCCGCTGACCGGACAAATTCCTCCACAATCTCCCAGAATCTATCGGAAAATACCTCTGCCTGATAATAATCTGCCAGACAATCACCGTGGAACCACTCCGTATACGGAATCGGCAGCTTGGGAAGCCGAACGCCCAGAACCTCGCAAGTAATCTCCGGCTCACAGAGAACCTCACCGTCTTTTTCAAGCCTAAGCTTTACAGGATATTCCCCTGCCTCCACCGTATCGTCCGGTTCCACGTCAACCCACAGGCACCTCCACTGTCCGGATACTAACGGGAATCCCAGTTTTGGAACCTCGCTGAGCCAATCCGGGTACATCCCCGGCTCCACGGCAAGATATCCCTCATCCCGCTTCATATGGCACGGGTACTCACATGGCACTAAATTGACCATACGGACATGCACCTTGTCCTTAATCGGGGACAGCACAGACACGCTGCCCCTTTCCTTTCTATCTCCCCCCCAGTAATATGCAATCTGGAATGACATCGTTTCCCCATTAAGGCCTGTCAGCCGCTTTTCTTCCAAATCTTTTCCATTCTCCCCGTCTGGAAATACTTTACACATAGACGATACGATCTTATATTGAAATTCCATAACAACCTCTCTTTCTTATCCGCAAATCTTTATCTGTATTTTATCCCTTCACTCCGCTTAATGCAATACCTTCCACGAACTGCTTCTGCAAAAAGATATACAGAACAAACGGGAACATGAAGGATACCGCCGCGCCTGCCATAATCAGCCCATAGTTCGTCTGGTACTGGGTCTTGAGCAGCGACAGCGCTACCGTCAGCGTATACATATCGGAATCCGTCGTAGACACCAATGGCCACAGGAAATCATTCCATGATGAAACGAATGTGAATACCACCAAGGATATCAGCACCGGCTTAATCAACGGGATTACGATCTGGATAAATATCCTGTACTCCGGGCATCCGTCTACCTTCGCCGCCTCTAACAGCTCGTCCGGCACACTGGACATGAACTGGCGGATCAGGAACACACCGAATGCGTTCAGAATCAGGACCACCAGTGAGAAATATGTATTCAGCACGCCCATTTTCCTCATGATAATGAATACAGGAATCATCGTAACCTGTCCGGGAATCATCAGCGTGGCAAGATAGACCTTGAAAATCTTCTCTTTCCCGGGGAAATTCTTCTTCTCGAACCCATAGGCAGCCATGGAGGAAATAATACAGTTGAACAGACAGGAGCTGATTACTACGATCAAACTGTTGGTCAGCGCCCTTAAAAATCCACTCTTGCCAAATACATAGGAATAATTCGTAAAATCAGTAAAATCAATTTCGTCAAAATGCAGCATCAGCGTCGTAGACTGAGTAAATGACATAATCATCATATAGATGAACGGGGCGATACAGATAATGGCGAAAAGCACCATGACCAGCATCCCAAGTACAGACAATGGCGTCCAGGATTTCTTCTTCATCTTATCTCGCCTCCTTCTCTTTGAACAACAGGTTCTCTAATCCATTAATGATCAGAACGATTACCAACAGAACCATCGCCATGGCGCACGCATATCCCATCTTGTACTGCTTAAACGCCGCATTATAGATAGCCATAACGATTGTGACCGTAGACCTTCCCGGGCCTCCGCCGGTCATCTGGTAGGACAGGTCGAACACCTGGAATGACCAGATAATCCCCAGCGTAACGACCAGATAGGTAATCGGCTTTAACATGGGCATCGTAATCTTGAAAAACTGCTGGATGTTTGTCGCGCCATCAACACGGGCCGCCTCATAGAGATCTTTTGAAATGCCCATGATACCCGCATAGTAAATAACCAGGAAATATCCTACATTCTTCCAGATTGCTACGATACAGATACTAATCAGCGCCGTCTTGGTACTTCCGAGCCAGTTCACGGGACTGATGTGGAATACGCCCAACAGGTTATTCAGAAGCCCTCCGTCCGTATTCAGGATGATTCTCCAAATTGTACCTGCCGTCACTGCAGAAGCAATGACCGGAATGAACATGATACTTCTTAAAAAACCTCCCGTCTTATTCTGCATCTTATAGGCAAGAAACGCCGCAAAGACCAGAGACAGGATTGTCTGAATCGGAACCGTGATTACTACATATGCAAGCGTATTCTTAATCGCATCCGCCACATACGCATCCTTAAAAATCTTCGCATAGTTCTCAAGCCCTGCAAATGTCGGGTCATTCATGACATTATAACTAGTAAAGCTGAAATACCCGGACATGAAGATTGGTAAAACGCTAAAACATGCTATCAGGATAAAACTCGGCAATATATAGATAACTCCCTGAAGCGCTTCTTTTTTCTTCCTGTTCACACTCTCACTCCTTCCTTATTTATAATCGGAAGAACCAGATTACCCGATTCTTCCGATTATAGCTGTACATATCATTCAGTTTCAATCCGAGGATTATTTCAGGTTCGTATCGTAATAATCCGTCGTTTCTTTTAACACTTCTTCCGGCGTCATCTCGCCAAGCATCATAGACTGCAGGTTCTTGAACAGCGTATCATACATGGAACTTGCCCCCTTAAATACCGGAAGCGACTGGAAGTTGTCCGCATAGTCCGTGAACAGGGTCGCATATCTCTCATCGCCTGAATATTCCTCATCTTTGGAAATCGGCGGCTGTTCGCTTACTCTCTTATGGAAGTCCGACATTACCTCTGAGCTTGTGATATATTTCATTAACTTCGCAGCAAGTTCTTTGTTCTCGCATTTCTCGAACATAACCAGTGAATCGGCCGCAACGAATGTCTTCGCATCCTTCGGTCCCTGAAGCACAGGTTCAAAGTCCCAATTTACTCCGTCACATTTTAACAGGTTACTTGATGCTACCATGACCATAGCTGCGGAACCGTTCTTAAACGCTTCTACCGTATCGTCGTTGGACGTGCATGAATCCGGCAGGATTCCATCCTCCCTGAGCCCCTGTAAGAACTGGGTCGCTTCAAGTCCCGCATCGGTATCAATCGTAAGATTGCCATCCGCATCTACAATCTCACCGCCGGCGCTCCAGAAATATGGCCAGTAAATTTCATTCAGAGAACCATAGTGCGGGCTTCCCCAATCCTGAATTAACGGCGCTACATCCGGTTTCTTTTCTTTCACCGCTTCACACGTACTTACCAGCTCGTCCCACGTAGTCGGTACTTTCTCGACTCCGGCCTCTTTTAGGATATCCATATTCGCCGCCAGGATTCTCGGATTCCCTACGACTACCGGAAGCGCATACTGTCCTCCCTGAATGTTGCCCAGATTATAATAAATGTAATTCTCTTTCTCTTCGTCTGAGAAATACTGGTCTACATCTACCAGCGCCCCCATGTCAATATAGTCGTAGAACATCTCCATATACATATATCCAACATCCGGACCGTCGTCTGATGTTGTCCCGGTCAGATATTTCTCCTCATAGCTGTCCCACGGAACAATCTCCACGCTGACTTCACAGTCATTCTCTTCTCCAAAAGTTTTTACCTTTTCTGTCCAGAATTCCTCATCCGTAATCTCTCCATCCGCAGATGCAAAGGTCGGCATCCAAAGATTCAGCTTCTCACCCTTTCCGGAACCGCCTGAGCCTGAATCCCCTGACCCCGAGTCCTTAGAACCACATCCGCTAAGCAGGCATGCCATCATGCCTGTAACAAGCAACGCCGCTACAACTCTTCTCTTCATTTTTTTTCCTCCTTACAATTATTGTGCAAATTTACAGATTATAATAATAATTCATCTGTATTTATTGTTAATTATATAGGATTTTTGAGTTTTTCTCTTCATAGGATTATCCGATAATTACATATAATCATCCGAGTTGTTTACAAAAACTTTATTATTTGTGTACACAAAAAGAAAATGGCAGCAAAATACGCGCCCGGCCTAAGCCGTGACGCGTACATCATTTGAATCCTGTTTTCTTTTTACAATTCAATCCGCTTCGTGAAAGGTATATCCTCATTCTCTGCATGACTGATAATAAATATAATGGCATCCTTCCGCATTTCCACCAGATTCTTCTTTAACTGAATCAGGTGTGCTTTTGCCTCTGCATCCAGCCCTGCCTCAAGCTCATCTAAAATCAGTACAGATACATTCTGTGAACCGAGTAAAAGCCGCATCATCAGGAGCTTCTTGCGCTGTCCCCCTGACATGGACAGACCGTTGTTGGCAATCTCCGTTACCGAAGCATCTAACTGCACTTTCTCACGGACACATTGCAGTTCTTCTCCGCTGACCGGACGGTTCAACATTGCTTCCATATAGTTATGAACCGTATCATTTAAGAAAATCTCATCCTGGCTAATATAAAAAATTTCATTTTTCAGAGAATCCGATGAAACTTCCCTCCCCGGGATTCCGTTAAGAAGGATATTTCCCTCAGTCGGCCTGAGAAGCCCGGTCAAGAGCTTCACAAAGGTAGACTTACCGCTTCCATTCGCACCGGAAATCCGGACAATATCTCCCTGCCGGAATTGATAATTCTTTTCTTCAAAAATCTTCTGCTGTGTTCCGCGATAGGAAAACCCTACATTCCGAAACTCAATCTCCCGGATCTGACCGATTCTCTCCCCGGTATCCGGCCTATCCAGCTCTAAAATGCGGTCAATATTTTCATATGCAGGAAGCAGCTTTATGAGCGAGTACACAAGCGACTCAATATTCTGGCTTGTAGCAAGAATCAAATCCACGACGCAAAGATAGAATACAAGGTCTGCCGCCGAAGACTCCCCTGCCGTCATAGACAAAAACGCTGCAATCGCGAAGGAAACAATCTGGTGAAACTGTGAAATCACATTCCTTAGGAATATAAGCGCCGTGTCGCTCTTCAAGGAAGTCTGAATAAAATTCTGTAGGCTTTCCTTCATTTTCCCCACTGAATATGTATCCAGATGGTTCGTCTTCGTCAGCTCCATCCGGTCCACATACTCGTTCAGCGTCTCGTTATCCTCCTTCATCTTCAAATTCACCCGGCGGGATGCATTGGCAATCGGTCTCCTTGAAAGGTAGGAAATCCCGAACCCGGCGGCCGCAGCAACCATAAGCACAATGGAAAGCTGCCAGTTCACGCTTGCGGAAACTCCGAAGAACACGAACAGCAGAAATGTATTCGCCGCAATCTGAATCCCGAAACAGGCTACGGAACTATAGACGTTCAGGGTATCCATGTATAATATATTTTTTATTTTCTCTTTTCCAACTGAGAGCAGCTCTTCATAATCACCTCTGCTGATAGCGGCATAGAGCTTTTCCCGCACTTCCAGAAGAATCTTGCCGCCGAGCCTGTCCAGATATTTCATCCAGATTACGTCTATAACGTTATAGAGCAAGAGAACCGCGCAGTAAATAAGCACGCACACTGTCAGGAATAATACGGACTGCCGTACTGTCACCTCGGAAATCATCTTACGCATGGCAAGAGGGATGCTTGCCTGCAGCATCGTCAGAAACAAAATCATTCCCAAACCCTGTACCAAAAATGCCTTATGCCTTATAATGCTTTTTCGGATAAAGTTAAAATATTTCTTCATGGCTGATTTCTTCTATCTTCCTTTGCTCATCCTGACACAACGCTCGCACCAGACATACAAATCCTCATACACCTGTTCCCGGATTGTCTCATTCAGAATCTCATGCCGCCCTCCTGCGTACAGCTTCACAGCAACCTTCTGCATTCCCGAAGACTTGTATTTCTTGTACACCTTCATGACGTTCTTGCCGAACGCCCCTACCGGGTCGTCGGCGCCGGCGGTAAAGAGAACCGGCAAGTCCCTTGGAATCCGCGCCATACTTTCTGGACGAGCCAGTACCTTCATTCCCTCAAACATCTGGTAATATCCGCCAACCGTAAACCGGAACATACACAGCGGATCTTCCACATACTTTCTGCAAAGTTCCGAATCCGACGTGACCCATTCCCTGCCCGTCTCGCCCGGCTCAAATCTCTTATTAAAACTTCCGAAGCTTAGATTGTCCACAAATTTGCTGCGGTATTTCCATCCCTTGAACCAAGCGGTCACACGGCATACCAACTGCCCCGCTTCCAGTACGGCCATGGGCTGGTATCCTGTCCCCATAATCACCACGCCTGCAAGGCCGTCCCCATGCTCGGTCAAATACTGCCTTAAAAGGAAAGACCCCATGCTGTGTCCAAGCATCAGATACGGTACGCCGGGATACTTCTTTGAAGTAATCATGCGGAGCTGATGAATGTCCCCGATTACGCACTGATTCCCGTTCTTCTTAGGAAAATAACCATATTCCGTCTCATCCTTCACAGACTTGCCATGCCCTAAATGGTCATGCCCTGTCACATAATACCCTTGCCTGCACAGATATTCGGCAAATTCATGGTAACGCTCAATATATTCCACCATCCCATGGCAGATTTGAAGCACTCCCTTAGGCGCATCCTCCGGCAGCCACTCCACGGCATGAATCTGTGTCTTCCCATCTCTGGAAAGATAGTAAAATTCCTTCTTCATCTCTATCTGTCTTCCATCCTTATATAATCTCTATGCTCAGCCAGCGGCTTATAAGCCGGGCGGATAATCTTGTCAACGTTCCTTAACTCTTCCAATCTGTGGGCGCTCCATCCTACGATACGCGCCGCCGCAAAAATCGGCGTATACAATGCCGGAGGCAGGTCAAGCATACTGTACACCAGGCCGCTGTAAAAGTCCACATTAGCATTGACGCCCTTGTAAATCTTCCGCTTCTCGGCAATCACCTTCGGAGCCATATTCTCCACCATCTCGTAGAGCGCATACTCTTCCTCGCAGCCTTTTTCCTGGGCCAGCTGCTTTACAAACACCTTGAAGATATCCGCTCTCGGGTCAGATACGGAGTAGATTGCATGTCCCATTCCATAAATCAATCCCTTCTGGTCAAACGCCCTCTTCTCCAGAAGGTCACAGAGATACCGGCGCACCTCTTCCTCATCCTTCCAGTCCTTCACCACCTGCTTCATGTCCTCAAACATCTGCGTCACCTTGATATTGGCTCCGCCGTGCTTGGGGCCTTTCAGGGACGCAAGAGCCGCCGCAATCGTAGAATATGTATCCGTCCCGGAGGATGTGACAACATGGGTCGTAAACGTGGAATTGTTACCGCCGCCGTGATCCATATGAAGCACCAGCGCCATATCCAGAATCTTCGCCTCAAGCTCTGTATACTTCCGGTCTTCCCTTAACATCATCAGGATATTCTCAGCCGTAGACAATTCCTGAGACGGCGCATAGATGAATAAATCCTCGCCCAGGCGGTAATTGTAAGCATGATATCCATACACCATCAGCATCGGGAACTCACTGATCAAGTTGAGGCACTGCCGAAGCACGTTTGGAATCGACGTATCATCTGCTTTGTCATCATAAGAGTACAGGTTGAGGATAGAACGCGACAGGCTGATCATCATGTCCCGGCTCGGCGCCTTCATGATTACATCCCTGACAAAAGTCGGGGGCAAGGTGCGCCGCTCGACCAGCGTATCATGGAATACCTCAAGCTCCTTCGCATCCGGCAGCTCCCCAAATAACAGGAGATACGCAATCTCCTCAAAGCCGAAATGCTTATCCTCAAGGAAACCTTTCACCAAATCCTTAATATTATATCCCCGGTAATACAGATTCCCTGCACAAGGAACCTCCACCCCATCGACAAGCTTCTTCGCGCATACATCTGAAACGTTCGTAAGTCCCGCAAGCACACCTTTCCCGTTCAGGTCGCGAAGTCCCCTCTTTACATCGTATTTTGTATACAATTCCTTATCAATCTCATTATTCTGGTCACATAACCGGGCAAAATGTTCAATCTCCGGCGTCACCTCGAACAGGGAAAACTCCTTCTTTTTATCCATACAAACCTCTCCTTTCTCACAGTTACTTTCGTATCGCTCCACAAGAATTCGCCAGATAATTACTCAACTTTGCAAACTCTTCCAATGTCAAAGACTCCCCTCTGACACTGGCGCCCTTGCCTAACCTTTCAATCGCCTCCATGATGATTTCCTTTGGAAAATCCAACCTGTCCGAGTTTTTCAGCCCATTTGCAAGGGTCTTCCTCCGCTGGTTAAATGAAGCGCGGATAATATCGAACAGAAGCCTCTCGTCTGCAACATCCACCGGAGGATGTTCATGACAAGTCAGCCGTATCACGGCAGAGCCAACCTTAGGTCTTGGTATAAAACAATTCGGCGGCACATTCGCCACAATATACGGGCTGGCATAATACTGTACAGCCAGCGACAGCGCGCCGTAGTCCTTGTTCCCCGGTCCGGTCTGCATCCGGTCCGCAACTTCTTTCTGCACCATAACGGTAATACTCTCAATCGGCACATGCTCCTCGAACAGTCCCATGATGATGGGCGTCGTAATATAATACGGGAGGTTCGCCACCACCTTCACGGGCTTCCCTCCATTTTCCTCTTCCACGAGCCTTGGGATGTCCAATTTCAAGACATCCTCATTGATAATCCTGACATTCCCATATCCCCCAAGCGTCTCTGAAAGGATTGGAATCAGGTTCTTATCAATCTCCACAGCTACGACCTTTCCTGCCGCCTTTGCAAGATACTGTGTCATCGTCCCGATTCCCGGACCGACCTCCAGCACCATATCATCTTCATGAATGTCTGCCGCACGGATAATCTTCTCTAGCACATGGGTATCAATCAGAAAATTCTGACCAAACTTCTTCTGAAATGAAAAATTATACTTCTGCAGAATCTCTATGGTATTCTGCGGAATTCCTAAGACTGGCTTATACATATATGTCTCCCGAATTGTGGTAATGAACATTATTATACATTATTTTCCGTTTGATGAACATAGAAAAAAGATTAAATTATGATTAAGAAAATGGTAAGGGAAGGCCATCCCTTACCGCTTCACCTTCCGCACCCCGAGTACCATCAGAATACCTATCACTATCCCGGCAATCCCCCACGCCCATACCGGCACGTCATGGATATTATAACACCGGACATTGATCCACATCTGGTTAATCGCCCTATTCTGTTCCTCATCAAAACACACCATCAGCGAAGACCTCTCCATCGCTTCTCCCGTAGGATACTGTGCAAACAACTGCCGGTACACCTGATCCGACGGCGCCGTGATCACATAATCCTCCCCGGCTTCCTTTGCAAAGAAATATCCCAAATCATAATCCGTCGTATCTTTTTCATCCTCCCCGGCTCCATAACAATAGTCTGCATATTCAAATACACGAATATCGTCTCCGCCGGAAATCACGGAAGTATACCCAACATAATACATATTCCGAATTACATTGTCCGCCCTGGAAATAAAATTAATGAACGCCTCCGCAGCATGCTGCTTCACAGCATCCCCTTGAATCCCACTTTTTAGCATCACCCATCCGTCAAAATAAACGTTGGTAGCCTCCTTGGGAACGGCAAACGCAAGGGCAATCCCATCTTCATCTGCCTGATCCATCGTATACACTCCGTCGCCGGACCACTGGTAATTTGCCGCCACCTTCCCCGTGACCATATCCGCTTTACCGGAATCCGTCTCGAAGGAATACGCGTTATCCTTCACATCTTGCAGATACTCCTGCGCCCTAGCAATGGTTTCCTCGGATGTGTCGTTCATCTCCTCCTCCAGACGCTTCTGATAATCCGGCGCGCTGATAAATTCCTCCGAAGTCAAAAGCTCCGACTTAATCGCACCGATTGCCGCAAAATAAGAATCCCTGACATTATCCTTAATCGTAATCTTTCTCTGATATGCAGGGTCATTCAGGATCTTCCAGCTTGCGGCATCCTCCTCACTGACCAGCTCCGGATTATACACAATCCCGGTAATCCCCCACATATACCCCGCCGCATAGTCCCCCCAGGGCTTGCCGTCAATCTCATTTTTTTCAAAGATCTCTTTAATGTAAGGAGAAACACCGTTAATATAGTAGTTATTTTGTTTGGAGGCGTCAAAAAATTCCTCCGACAAGGGCACGAGCTGATTTTCCGTCATTAATTTCATAATCATATACTCCGACGGGCATACCAAGTCGTAGGTGTCTCCCAACGTCAGCATATTGTACAGGTCTTCATTCGTCCCAAATGTAGAATATTCAATCTTCACCCGAATCCCGTATGTCTCATAGTACCATTCTGCAAAATCATCCATCATGGAATTCTCACCGATAATATCCCCGCTGTCAAGCCCTATCGTCTCATCCTCATCCCAATCCCCAAGGTCAATATACTCTTCCCAGTTGCAGATTCGCAGGGTAACTTCTTTGGCACTGTCCTTGCCTCCGCTGCCTGCCGCATTGACCGTCATAGAGACAGAAGAAGCTAAGATAAACAGAATTCCCGCTATACCTGCGGCCATATTTTTCACGGAACACATTTGACTCACCTTCATACCGCCTTCCTTTCCTGCTCCGCCCCTACGGCACGGAGATTCATCACCAGAGAAAATATTACCACCAGCAGGAAAATCACAGTTGACAGCGCCCACAAGGCTGTTTTAATCGTAGTCTGGGCGCCTTTTGTCGCATTTACCACGTAGGTACTGATTGTGTCGAATGTGGCAGGTTTTGTATAAGTCGCCACAAAATAATCATCCAGTGACAGCGTTACCGCCATAGCGAACCCAGACAGGATTCCCGGAAAAATCTGCGGAATCACCACTCTTGTCAGCGCAACCAACGGAGTCGCCCCCAAATCCAGCGCCGCCTCGTAGATACTGGAATCCATCTGCTTGAGTTTCGGAATCACGGATAAAAATACAAACGGCGCACAGAGGGTCACATGCCCCACTACCAGCGGAATAAAGGTATCCTTACTGACACCGAACACCACCACCAACAGAATGCAGATAGAGAATCCCGTCACCACATCCGCATTTACCACCGGCACCTGATTCATCGTCATAATCGCCGCAGCCATCTTCTTTTTGGAATAGAAGGAACCGATTGCCCCAATCGTTCCAAGGAATGTGGCAATCACAGCCGAGCCAAGGGCAAGCGCCACCGTCCCGATAATCATATGCACCAATTCTGGCGTAGTAAAAAGCGTCACATAATTACGCAGAGAGAATCCACGGATTGCCCCAATATTCGCAGCATCCGTAAAACTGTACACCGCCAGCACCAAAATCGGCAGGTACAAAAACAAAAGGACAATGATAATGATCATCCATTTCCACGCTTTTCTCATTACAGCAGCGCACCTCCTCTCGTATTCTCCTCTTCCATCCCGCCGGAAAGCAGCGTGAACAGACAGATGATTCCCAGAAGGATCAGCGCAATCATAGAACCTCCGTTCCAGTTATACGCCGCAAAATAGCTTCCAATCAAGCTGCCCATAATGTAAGTGCTGTTGTACAGCATATCCAGCACCACATAATTGGTCATAGCCGGCAGAAAGACCATGGATACGCCGCTTAAAATCCCCGGCAGCGACAGCGGCAGCGTTACCTTCAAAAACGTCTGCGCCTCTCCGGCTCCCAAATCCCGCGCCGCCTCAAGCAGCGCCCCGTCAAGCTTCGAGATTGTCGTGTAAATCGGCAGAATCATAAACGGCAGGAAGTCATAGCTCATGCCAAGCACCGTATTGAGAAACGGGTGGTATGCCAGATTCCCCTCAAGCCATGTAAGGATTTCCTTCAGCGCAGTGATGCGCAGAGAAAAATTAATCCACATGGGCATTATGAAAATCAGCACAATCACCGTCTTCCCCTTCATCCTCCCTGTCGCAAGGACGTATGCCAACGGATAAGCAAGCAGCAGGCACACGATGGTCGTAACCATTGCAATGCCGAAACTGTAGCAGAGCGTCCCAAGCGTATTCGGATCGGAAAAAAATCCCGTCAGATTTTGGATGGTAAACTGCCCCTGTCCATCCGTAAACGCATAGTAAAGCAGCACGATCAAAGGCGCAACAACAAAAAGCGCCAGAAAAAGCGCATATGGAATTCCCAGATATCTTCTGGAAAATGTACGTTTCCTCATGTATCCGCCTCCTACTTCTTCACCGTAAATATCATCTTATCCACAGGCATCAGCAAACCGACCTGGTCCTCCATATTCCACAGATACTCGTCATTTACCACAAAATCCTGCTCCAAATCCGTGTGTATAACATAACTGTAGTGGTCGCCCTTGTAGATTAAGTTGCTGATATACCCTTGCACCAGCCCTTCGTCCTGATCGTCCGTCAGCTCAATATCCTGAGGCTTGATAGAAATCTTAATCCGCACCTTCTTAGGGTCAAGCTCAAGCCCTCTGGCATCCACCCAGCTTCCGTCTTCCGACATGGAGCTTCCCTTGACAATATCCGTCAGGCTGACATCCAGAACCGTGCCGTTGTACTCCAATTCATAATTCTTATTAATCTCCGCCGCAAAAATATTCGTATGGTCTTCCGCAATCATGACATGGATGTTGTCGGGTTCCACCTGCACCCCGACGCGGTCTCCCACCTTAGCAGAATGGACAGACTGGGCAACAATCTCATTTTTCCCGGACTCCACAGTAATCTCATAATGCATTCCTTTGAAGATTACAGAAGTCACAGTCCCCCGTATCCTTCCCTGTTCAGGCGCAGTCAAATTCACATCCTCCGGGCGTACCACGGCCGTAATGTGGGTTCCCTCCTCAATGTCGTCCACGCAAGGAAACTCCCCGCCGCAGAACCTTACCTTTAGTTTCCCTGTCATAATGCCGTTGAAAATGTTACTGTCCCCGATAAAGTCTGCCACAAACGCATTAATCGGCTCATTGTAGATATCCTCCGGCGTACCAATCTGCTGCATCTTCCCTTCCGACATGACCACAATCTTATCCGACATGGTCAGGGCTTCCTCCTGATCATGGGTCACGTAGATAAATGTAATGCCAAGCTCCCGGTGCATTTCCTTTAGCTCTAGCTGCATCTCCTTACGCATTTTTAAGTCCAGCGCCCCTAACGGTTCATCGAGCAGGAGAATCTGCGGCTCGTTGACCACCGCACGGGCAATTGCCACCCTCTGCTGCTGCCCGCCAGACAGCGTGTCAATACTGCGGTTCTCGAACCCTTCCAGATCCACCAGCTCCAGCACCTTCTTTACCTTCTTTGCAATCGCCTTCTCCGGCGTCTTCTTCTGCCTAAGCCCAAAGGCAATATTTTCATAGATGTTCATATGCGGAAATAATGCGTACCGCTGGAATACCGTATTGATCGGTCTTTTGTTCGGAGGCAGGCTGGTAATCGGCGTGCCGTTCAGCAGAATCTCTCCTTCTGTCGGGATATCGAACCCAGCAATCATCCGCAGCGTCGTCGTCTTCCCGCACCCGGAAGGCCCAAGAAATGTGATGAATTCCCCCTGCTTCACCTCAAGATTAAAGTCGGACACAGCCGTATAGCCGTCCTCGTAAGTCTTGGTAATATGTTTTAACTCAATAATATTCGTCGTCTGTCCCATCTTCATCCCCCAACTTCTATATATAATATGAACTCTCTTCTTCTCAGCCCTCCTGCAACGGTCTGCTATAGATCTGCTTTTCAAAATGTAGGCGGAGTGCTGACCCATATAAATTTCGCCGGCCTGCTGCCCGGATTCTCAATCCGGTGTTTCCGCTTTGCCGGATAGAAGAAGCTCTCCCCGGCTTTTACCGTATAGACCGCGTCCCCCAAATGCAGCTTAATCCTTCCTGACATCAAATACCCGAACTCCTCCCCGTCATGAGGCTTATCCTCCTCCAACGTCTGGTGAGGCTGGATTACCACCAACAGCGGCTCCATATGGTACTTCTGGGCAGTGGGGACAATCCACTGGATGCTGTTTCCCGCATCGTCCACCTTCTCAAAAAATCCCTCTTCCGAGAATACGACCCGTTCTTCTTCCGTCTCTTTGAAAAACTCAGAGGCAGTCGTCCCCAGACACTCAATCAGGTCAAGGAGCGTCACAATGGATGGGGATACCTGCCCCCGCTCCAACTGTGAGATAAATCCCTTGGTCAGCTCTGTCCTGTCGGCGAGCTCCTGCTGCGTCAGACCGTTCCGGTTCCTCAAATCCTTGATTTTGTTCCCAATGTGTTCATTCACATATTCCAGTTCCATAAAATGCTCCTCTGCTTCCTGCAAGAAATTATTCCTAAACCAAAAATATTCTTTTACTAAACTCATGCGCTGAATTAATTATACTCTTATTAAACTTTTTGTCAATTATAAATGTGATTGATTTCTATTCTTTTTATCCTTCCTAAAGAACTATTTTCTAATTTTCTATTCGACAAATTCTATCATTTAACGACCGCTGATTTTTTTCTATCTTTACACATGAATAGCAGGTTTTTCACGCAATTCCTCAACAATTTCTATATATTTTCATATTCTATATGATATAAGGACATATGGAAACAGGAGGGCATAAAGCCTATGGCTATCGGACATTTACTTATACAGGCGCGAACCGCCGACGGAGCAGTCCCCTTAACCGGCGCACAAGTCAGGATTACGGACACGAACTCCAACACGCTCTATGTACTTACAACGGACGAAAACGGGGAAACACCCGTGGTTTCACTTGAAACTGTCGATAAAAGCTTCTCACAGACTCCATACTATAATGGGCTGCCTTTTACAAGCTACTCCGTGCTTGCGCAAAGCTTTGGCTTCGATTCCCTGTTCGTTACGGATATTCCTATTTTTGACGGGCAAACTGCCGTCCTGCCAATCGTACTTACCCCCATGCGAAAGACACAGCGGCAGCCCGTTACAAGAGAGATTTCCATCGGGAAACCTGCCGTTGCCATGCGGGATACCAGTGAACAGGAAGGAACCTATATGGAACCACGCATTCTGCGCCAAGTCGTAATCCCAGACCCGATTACGGTACATCTGGGGACGCCCAGTTCTAATGCGCCGAACGTTCAGGTATCTTTTCCGGAATATGTAAAAAATGTGGCGAGTAGCGAAATCTATCCCACCTGGCCGGAAGCGTCCCTCACCGCAAATATTTACGCGATTATTACGTTTGCACTGAACAGAATCTATACCGAATGGTATCGAAGCAGAGGTTACAATTTCGACATTACCAACAGCACAGCTTACGACCAGTATTTCGTGCAGGGACGCCCAATTTATGACTCTATCAGCAGAATTGTGGACAGAATTTTCAACGAGTATGTACGGAGGAAGGGACATAAGGCGCCTTATTTCACCTCCTTCTGCAACGGGACGACTGCCACCTGCCAGGGCTTATCCCAATGGGGGACTGTGACGCTGGCAAATCAGGGGCTTACGCCGATACAGATTCTCCGTTCTTATTATCCGAGCGATATAGAGATTGCGGAGACAGACATTGTTACAGGCATCCTGTCCTCCTACCCGGGGACACCGCTTAGGGTCGGCAGTACAGGGCTTGACGTCCAGACCATACAGACTTATCTGAACCGTATCCGCAGAAATTACCCGGCAATCCCTGCCATTACAGATGAGGCAGGAGTGTTTCAGGACAGCACAAGGGCGGCCGTAACAAAGTTTCAGAGTGTTTTTAATCTTACCCCGGATGGCATTGTGGGAAAATCTACTTGGTATAAGATTTCCAGCCTGTATACGGCTGTTACAAGACTGGCGGAACTAGACAGCGAGGGCGGCTCCCTTGGAATCGGAACCGTTCCCCCAAGCAGCATACTACGGCAAGGCTCCTCCGGGCCGGACGTAATTACGCTGCAATATCTTCTGGATTTCATTTCAGAATACTATCCGGAGATTCCAGGGCTTGCCCAGGATGGCATCTTCGGCAGCGGGACACGGCAGTCAGTTATTGCTTTCCAACAGGCTATGGGATTAAATGCCGACGGCGTGGTGGGACCGCTTACGTGGAAGGCACTGTACGACACTTATCAGGGGATTCTTCAGAATGTGCCGCCGCAGATACCGGATGAATCCGACACATTCCAGTATACCGTTCAGCCTGGGGATACGCTGTGGCTTCTCTCAAGGCGGTACGGGACTACGGTTGAAGCAATCAAACGGCTGAACGGACTGACGGGGGATATGCTGTATATCGGGCAAGTGCTGCGGATTCCTGTTTCACAGACAGGAGGGTATCGGGAGTATACCGTGCAGGCAGGGGATAGCCTGTGGCTGCTGGCACGGAGGTTCGGGACTACGGTTGAAGAGATTATGCGGCTGAATGGGCTGACCAGTGATTTGATTGATGTGGGGCAGGTTCTTAGGATTCCTTATGGAGATTAGACGCTGAGGATTTGGTGCAAAAAGACTGCCAGCGATTGACGGCTTGCCATACACGGCTTCCCTAAATTGCTGACAGTCTCTTCTTTATCCCTTTTCTATTTCATAATCCCCTCAATCTCTTCCACCGTCCTTGGAATATCCGCCGACAGGTTCCGGCATCCATTTTCCGTAATCAGGCAATTATCCTCCAACCGGAACCCAATTCCCCACTCTTCGTGGTAAATCCCGATATCCACACAGAACACCATGCCTGGCGCAGTCATAGCATCCCGCGCCGCTACCATATCATGCACATCGAAACCGATATGGTGTGCGCCGCCATGCCACATATAAGTCCCAATCTCATCAAATGACTTACATACCCCGGCTTCCCTAAGCTGCCCGAAATTATATTCCTTTATCATCTTATCCACATCCATCATAGGAATTCCCGGCTTCAAGATTCCAAACATATGCTGCGAAGTCCGATACGCACACTCATACAACAATTTCTGCCGTTCCGTATACTTCCCGTTACAAGGCCAAGCCCTTGAAACATCCGTCACCAGATAGTCCCACCGGACGCCCACATCATTCAACACAATATCCCCGTCCTGTGCCTGCCCCCGGTAGCTGTCATAGTGGATACAGAAATTATTCTTCCCGGCGCTGATAATCGATGAGAATCCCGGTTCCAATACTCCATACTGAGCCAGCGCATAATCATACTCTGCCTTATACTGGTATTCATACATTCCCGGCCTTGAGTGTTCCATCATTGCCACGATGCCCGCCTTTGTAATCCGCTCCGCTTGTTCTAACGCCTTTATCTCACATGCTTTTTTAATCAGGCGCATTTCCTTTAAAATCGGCAGCGAATTTTTCACCTTCATCTGCGGATATCCGGTCATTATGTACTGCCGCATCCAGTCCGCTCCGTTCCAATTCCTGCGGTCTTCTTTGTGGTCAAGATCAAGGTAAATCGTTTGGATATGGTTCTTCCGGATCATTTCCGCAAGGTACGCCTGCCACTCGTCAACATACGCGATATCCTTCATCCCGGATCTTCCCGCTGCATCATCCGGCTTAATCCGGGCTCCGTTCCACCGCTCCGCAAACGCATCCGGCGCAAGGATGAACAACTTCTCTGTAAAGCTGTCCCCATCCTTGTAAAGCATCAATATGCTATCCCTCTGCTCGATTCCTGTTAAATAGACAAAATTCCGGCTTGCATAGAACGGATAATCGTCGTCCGCTGATTTCCGTAAGGTTTCACCGCTCAGGAAAACTGCCAGCTCCCCCGTCTCCATGTGTTCCGCAAATACTCTTCTGTTCTCCGCATAAAATAAAGCTTCCATAATCTTCTGTCTCCTTTTTTATATTTTTCCTAAGACATAAAAAACCACCGCCCCCGGAGTTCTCAAAAGCCTCCAAAAACAGTGATTTTCAAGTGCCGCCTACACAAATTGCTTTCCATATTGCTCCAAGTAGGCTGCCGCTGTTTCTAAGGACAATCCAATTTTTTCCTGCAGCCTTTTTAAAATAGCCGCGTCGTCCAAACCAAACTCCTGCCCCATTTCAATAATTTCTTCCGCTTTTCCAGCCTCCCTTCCTTTACGAACCAACTTTTCAGATGCTGTCTCAATGACTGTCCCGCCCATAATATTCACCAGCCTTTCTTCACTTTTATTTCCATTTGTAATATGGGTAATAATGGTATTTACAAATCCCATGAGATCTATCATCTCATCATCTGCTAATTCCCCTTTTTTATGCAGCCGAACCATTTCATTTCTAAGATATTCTAAATCTCCTGCAACATTCTCTATATTATTTTCCGAAGTAATATCTTTTTCATACCTGGCAATATAAAAAGGAATATAGGGAAACAATCTCTTTTCAACAATACGTTCCTTTGTAAATTCCTCCAGAATTACATTTTCAGACACATAATTCACTTCCTGTCCATCTGGAAATGTAAATGTAATCCTTGTTGTTTTCGGTGTTTTTTCTGTTCTTTTGATATAAATAACCGGAAATCTCGGCATTGAAATGGTTGCCTGGCCAATATCCCATGCTGCAAATTGCCTGGCAACAATAAATGCATACTCCGCAATTCTGATTGCCATGGAACCGTCATCATAACCATATTCTCTTTATCCTTTCACAACTTTTCCGGTTAAAAAGGTAAGATATCTTACCCTATTATATCGTTAATTTCCTTTTCTGACAACCCAAAAGAACTTTTCGCTATTTCCACACAAAAAAACCACCGCCCCCGGAGTTCTCAAAAGCCTCCAAAAACAGTGATTTTCAAGTGCGCGATCAGGGGCTCGAACCCTGGACACCCTGATTAAGAGTCAGGTGCTCTACCAACTGAGCTAATCGCGCTTAATTCTTAATTTTCTTTTATTATTTCCTTAACACGAATGCTATTATATAACAGATTTTACGGAAATGCAAGAGGTTTTTTCAATTTTTTTCATATTTTTTAATTTTTCTTATTAAACGACCTTTTTCTTATTCTAAGCCAAAAATTTCCCAATACTCTAGTACAGAATTCACCGTTAATTATGCAATACTAGGATTTTATCAAGATAATTGCCCTCGGATGTAAAACAGGACAATGTTCCCATTCCTGTTTTACATCCTAAGACAATATTCCACACGGTTACACTATGCCTTACCGGAAGATAGCACGCCTGCTATACGGTTTTCATTCTGCTATCTGCTCTGCAATCTCACGCAGCGTCCGATCTATATTATTTCCATGGACATACAAGATCTTCTGCCCCTTCTTCCTTTCATTCATGATCTTATAGTACAACCCATGCTTCAAGATATCTGTATTTACAATGATATATTTTTTATTATGGAGCACAGCCGGATCAAAATTCATATAATCCGATGCCAGAAATTGGCTGCCCGGCAGGCGTCTGCGAAGCTTCTTCTGCCAATTCCGGTGGCCTCCGATTACAATACTCCGCTCCAGTCTTCCGGCATCGAACATCCCCTCAAAATTCCTGATGCCTTCCGCGCCCACCTTGCTTACTCCTGCCCCTCCGGATTCCCCCCAGTTACAGGCGGCACAGGAAACCTCTTGGGATTCCCCTTTTCTCCGTGAGATAGCCTCCCGCAGTCTGGCAAGCTCCTCCTTCTCCTCTTCACGCCGCTCTTCATTCTTCCTGCTTTCCCGCTTCATGCGCTCCATCTCACACTTTGCCTCGGCAAGCTCCATTTCCCGCTCCTTCTTCTGCCGCTCCAGAGTACAGATTCTCTCCTCCATACGTTTCCTCTCGTATTCCAGATTCTTGACTGCACTTTCCTCACAAGACTTCCGATACTGAATCTCCTCTGGAATCTCATTCTCATACATCGCCTCAATCTGCTGGATATATTTACACAGCGTGGCAAGCAAGAGTATCTGCTTGTACCGTTCCCAATCCTTCTCTTCAAAAATGGTACATAACATCTCTGCCTCCCATTTTTCCAGCGATATCCCATACAACGCCCGCGTCTCCATGCCGAAAATGTTCAGTAAGTCTTCCAGCCTTTCCCATCTGCCGCACATTTCCTGGTTTTTCTTTTCCAAAAAATCGCTCACATAGTATGCCCCTGGCTCCCAGTGCTCCCGCAAAAACTTTCGGAAAATCCGTTTCCCCTCAGCCATGTCAACATCCTTCTCTTTAGGGCACAGCCGCCTGTCCTCGTAGACCTTCAACATGCAAACCACCTGGCAGAACTGATAATCCTCAAGCCTCGGTATCCCTAAATCCTCAGCAATCACCATCTCTATCACCATCTGGGATAAAATCAGCTCCACCATCGTATCTTTTTCCATAAGCTCCTCGAACTGTTTCCCTTCCAGATAGTCAAGTTTCTTAACCACATTCTTCAACGGCTTATACCCGGCGTAAATGATACCCATAACCATCCGGTACTTCTCCTCCGACTCTTCCTCCCTAAGGAGAAGCAACAGACCCACCGCCAGTTTTGCAGCCTTTCTCTCATCCAGCAGAAACTTCCGCAGAAATCTTTCCGCCTGATATTCCGAGCCGTGAAATGCCTCCAGGCATTCTTTCTCACATCCCGTCACAGACTCAAGCAGCATACTCCGGCAACGGCTGTTCCTGACAACCGCATAAGCAATAAAGGGAACCACGTCAATCCCCATCTCCTTCTTATGCATGATCCTTATTGGTTCCAGAAGCCTCTGGTGAATATCCGACAGTTTCCCAAATCTTCCATCCGTAAGTTTTTCTCCGAACACCTCCTCATAAATCCGCTCCCTTTTCTCCTCGTTCAGCTCCACTCTCAGCGCAAAAACCCCGCTTTTCTCCTCTTCTTCCAGTGTATAGAGCTTCTTCCCACACTCTTCCATAACTGCCGGGCTCTCCATCATTTTCGATGCCAGTGCAGGTGTCTGCATGCACATGTCCACAAACGCAGCCTTCGTATTCACCTTACAGCGCAGCCCGTTAAATAGTATCATATCTCTATCCATTTTTAATCCTCCTAAAACCCTTCCTTTCCGAACCTTCTTTCCTGAACCTGTGAATCTACTGCAATCATAGGCATCCCTCCCTTGCATACGCAACAAACTTACCTGACTTTGAAATAATCTGGCGAACCGCCAAAGATAAAAAATGAAAATCTTAGAATACATGAATCTCATATACACATTTCATTTGATGTGTTTCATTCTACCACAGCTTTTCTTTGGTCACAAGAAAAACCGTTCGACAAATTTCGCATACACACTCTGCATGTTGCCTTCCACACCCACGCCAATCACACCGCTGATTGGTGTGGAGTTAATCCAGTTACATGGCCAAAGGGACTGCCCCTCGCCGAAGATGACTTTAAATGGGCAAACTTTCTCACTCATAATTCCCTCATAACCGGCATATAATGAAAAGAAGAGGTGTCTATCTATGAAAAATGCAAAAATAAGATTATCCCTAAAAAAAACGGCTTTCGGTATTCTCAGAAAAAGCCTGAATATTAAAAAATATATTGCCCGCCCGGACAGGCCCTATGCCGTTGCCGCAATCTTACTTGGATTCCTGAACCATTTTCTGTACCAACTGTCCAATGGCTCACCTTTTGCCGCACTTTTCTGCCCGGTTAATGAGTCCGTCTGGGAGCATTTGAAACTTATATTCTTCCCAATCCTTTTTGTATCTATCGCAGAATACCTAAGATACCGCCCGGAAGCCGTCCGGTTCTTTTACTACCGTTTTCTTGCTTCCCTATGCGCAATGGCGGCAACCGTTACACTGTTCTACACCTATACCGGAATTACAGGAAATAATTTCCTTGTAATGGATATCTTAATCTTTATTATCAGCATCCTTTTTGGATTTTATATGGACGCATTTTTCTATCGGAAAAGCCTGCGGAAAAAATCACAGACAACAACATTTTCGTTGTGGGTTGCCGTATCTCTGTCCTACTTTGTATTCACATGCTTCCCGCCCGACATCCCGCTCTTCTTCTCGATGCCTTAACGGGGGACTTGACGTCCCCCATTTTTTTTGCGCAGACCCGTGCAGAGGAAATATGCCGCTGAGACGGCGCAAGAATGTGCTTTGGCACATTCTTTATTTCCGCCAGATACCATCCATCTTCCAAAGACAGACTCGTCCCACCTTCGCAGCTTCTCCAAATTCCGCCTGAAAGACTCCGTCACGGTTATCCTGATAAAACAGCTTCGTCCCCACAGCTTCCCCGTCGTTTAAATAGACTTCTATAAGCCTCCTATCCACAAAAATCTCCGCTTTTTGCAGTTGCTCCACTTCCGTCACAAACTGTACGTTCTCAGACCGGACTCCTTTCGTCCGTATCCTCACCTGAACGCCTTCCCGCTCAAGCTGAATCTCTCCTGCTTCCGACCTCCCTAACAAGAGCCGGAAGTCCGTATCCTCTGTCAAATCAATTCTCGCATAGTAACAATTCCCTTCCACCTTCTCAAACGCCAGATTCTGTGCCGCCGCGTCACAGATCTTTTCCCCGCGCAACCGATAAATCTCCTCTGCCGGCTTCTGGTACAGCCGCCCATTCCGCACAGAAAGCTCCCTTGGAATCGTCATTGCGCCGCAGGAGCCATTTGCCTCAGGCACATGTTCCTGATAAAAGTCCGCCGTCCATCCAATCGCAATCCGCCTTCCATCATGCTCAAATGACTGCACGGCATAAAAATTACTTCCAAAATCATATGTCCCCTTGCTCTCAGGAATAAAGCTGCCATCCTGATAATCTCCAATATACCAGTACGTGGGTTGATATCTCTGCTGTGCATCCCGGTACATCATCCACGACCCTGCCGCCACAAACCGTCCGTCTAATGCGAAGAAATCCGGGCATTCAAAAGTATAGACGCCCTCCGTCCGCTCCTCAACCAGCACGCCCGCATAGTCCCATTTTTCCATATCCGCTGAACTGTACCGCACCAACGATGGAATCCCGTTTACCTTCGTACCGATAACCATCTGCCACCTCCCGTCAAGCCAATACGCCTTGGGGTCGCGGAAATTATTGAAAGAAAACGTATCGTCCAGCCGCTCCACAACCTTAACCTCTTCCCCAAAATGAATGCCGTCTTTTGACCTTACCATAGTCTGGTACTGCCGTGTATTCTCCTTTGTCTCCTCAGCAGTCCCGATATGCCGTGTCAGATAAAATACAATTTCATCCTCAAGAGCCACTGCGCTTCCGGAAAAAGCGCCGCCCCTTAACTCCTTCTGCGCCAGAATCTCTTCCTGAGGCTGTAAAGTATAAGGCAAATGAACCCAATGCAGCAAATCCTTGCTCGCCGCATGTCCCCAGTACATGACATCCCACTCCTGGCTATGGGGATTCGCCTGATAATATAAATGATAATACCCTTTATAATAACACAGTCCGTTGGGATCATTGATCCAATTCTTATATGCATTAAAATGATACTGCTCCCGGTTCGGCGTATCATACCACGCGCCCAAATCCTGGATTTCCGTCCAATTACCTGTTCCCTCAGGCAAAGAAGTACACTCTAAGCCTCCCTCCCCGCATCCTGCCTTGTTTTGGCGCATTTCATCTGTTACATATTCAAGGAAACGCACTCCGGTATCCATCATATCCTCAGATTCAGACAGATACGCAATGCTAACCTCGCAGTCCAAAAGCTCCAGCTTATACTCCGAATCATTTTCTAACGGAATCCTATGTAACGTATAACGTACGTCTCCTGCCGGATACTCCCGCATGTCTTCTCCATCCTTATAAATCCGTAGGCTTCCCCCTTTCCCTTCCAACGATTTCAAAAATATTTCCAGACATCTATACCTTTTTGGACGAAGTCCACCCGCCCGCAGGGCATGCATTACGGTGTGCCCTTGGGTATACTTTCCCGTATATATTTTTCCCATTGTTTTGTTCTCCCTTCCTGCCGTATTCTGACCTTCTTTTGCCTTTAGAAATATTATAATGGATACAACAAAAGATTGCAAAAATATGCTTGATTATTATGTAAAACATGCTATAATAACAATAATCATTACTATTTTATTCAAAGGAGGATTTCAATCATGGAATTAAAAGGAAGTAAAACAGAGGCAAATCTACAGGCTGCATTTGCCGGAGAATCCCAGGCAAGGAATAAATACAGTTACTACGCATCTAAGGCAAAAAAGGACGGCTATGTACAGATTGCCAACATCTTTGAAGAGACTGCCGCCAATGAAAAGGAACATGCGAAAATCTGGTTCAAGCTGCTTCACGGCGGCTCGGTTCCGTCTACCATTGAGAATTTGAAGGACGCGGCAGACGGTGAGAATTATGAGTGGACAGATATGTATGAGACATTTGCTAAAGAAGCAAGAGAAGAAGGATTCGATGAAATTGCGTATCTGTTTGAAGAAGTGGGAAAGATTGAAAAGGAACACGAAGAAAGATACCGCAAACTCCTGTCTAATATCGAAGGCGGTCTGGTGTTCTCAAAAGAAGGGGACAGTATCTGGCAGTGCTCGAACTGCGGTCATATTGCAGTCGGCAAAAATGCTCCCGAAAAATGTCCGGTATGTGCGCATCCTCAGTCTTATTTCCAGATTAAGGCAGAGAATTATTAGAAAACATGTGGGGCTTCCTGCTAACGGAAGTCCCCTTTTTATAATAATCCTTTTCTCCTGTCAAACCCTGATTTGTTTAACATTAATGCCATTCCACCGTATTTTCATCCGTCACTTCCATCGTATCCTTATCCACAAGAAAAAAACCTAGAATCTGCGTGTCCATAACCGGATTACCGCTCTCATCGCAATACTCTTCCTCATAGACAAACTCATCCTGCTCTCCATAATCTTTCATATACTCATAGGTAACTTTCTGCACCTTATATCCATTTACACCACCGTCAAATACCATTTTTTCCCGATAAACGACCGCATACGGCCACCCCTTCGCATCCATCATCGGAGTATACGCCGTATCGATTCCGTCCGCAGCCTCCACGCCTGCAAGCATACCCTCTGTGTAAAGATAATCCGCAACCGCCTGCATCTCCCTGTCAATACGAAGAAACTTCTCCTCTGTTGTCTCCTGTCCTTCCTCATACACAGACTCACTATCATCAATAGTATCCGGTACGTGAAAATCATCATCAACAATTCCCATATCTGATATTACTCTTCTAACAATTCTGGAGCTATATTGAAATACATAAAATACACTAAACCCAATATTCACAATCATTGAAATGACGGCAGCAGCCACAATCAAGACCGTTTTCCATTTTTTCATAGCGATACACCTCTCAAAAAAGAGCAAAGCCTCCGGTTAATCCCAAAAGGCTTCACTCATCCCTATTTCCCCTGCATCCGCTTAATCACCTTCAGCCTGGTAAACTCTTCCCGTTCCTTCTCCTCCAGCGCATTATTAATCGTATACACCAGATTACTATACATCGGAATCGTAATATTCTTCAGCGCATTCGCCCTCTTCTGCGTCTTCTTAATATTTGCCGCAAGCCGATAAGCCGCATTCTCCACCTCAGCCAGCTTAATCGTCAGGTTCTTGACCGCCCGGAACGCCTCCCTTACGATATCAATCGACTCCTTCGTCGTACCAAACGCATAAGTCAGGTCATTCTGCTTATCATCATACTTAATATGGGGAATCTCCGTCCCCATAATACTCCTGGTCTGAATACGAATCGACTCCTCAATGGGAACCGTAAACGCAAGCTCCTGCACCTTGCTGATGCCCTGCTCAATATTCGCCCGCTGCAGACACGCATATGCTCTGGTAAATGTAACATCAATCTCCTCCTGAATATTCTTCGCCTCGTCAATCAATTCCATCAATTCCTTCAAAAGAATATTCCTCTTCTTATCCATAAGGTCATACCCCTGATGGGCAAGCGCAAGAGAATTTTTAGCAAGCATCAGATTTCCTTTAGTAGGAAACTCTCTCGGGTCCATATACCGCCCTCCTCATCTGCCAAATGTTAAACATCCCCTTCATGAGGATAATACTTCTCCACCAGCTTCGTGTCGATCCGATCCAGCTCTTCCTTAGGCAGAACACCCAAGAGCCGCCATCCCAGATCCAGCGTATCCTGAATCGACCGGTTCTCCGTCGGTCCCTGGCCGATATAATGCTTCTCGAACTCCTCGCCAAACTTCAGGTACTTCTTATCAAGCGGAGACAGCTCATCTTCACCGATAACAGAAGCCAGATTCCTCGCCTCCCCCACCTTCGCATAAGCAGAGAACAGCTGATTCGCAAGTCCCTGATGGTCTTCTCTCGTATACCCCTCGCCAATCCCATCCTTCATCAGACGGGACAGAGAAGGAAGGATACTAATGGGCGGATACACAGCCTGCCCATGGAGGTTCCGGTCAAGCACCACCTGTCCCTCCGTAATGTACCCGGTCAAATCCGGAATCGGATGGGTAATATCATCATTGGGCATGGTCAGAATCGGAAGCTGTGTCACAGAGCCGCTGGCCCCCTGCACAATCCCCGCCCGCTCATAAAGCGTGGCCAGCTCACTGTACAGATACCCAGGATACCCCTTTCTGGAGGGAATCTCTCCCCTGGAAGAAGACACCTCACGCATCGCTTCCGCAAAAGACGTCATATCCGTCAGAATCACCAGAATATGCATATTACACTCAAACGCCAGATACTCCGCCACCGTAAGCGCCACCTTAGGCGTAATCAGACGCTCTACCACAGGGTCATTGGCCAGATTCAGGAACATACACACATGGTCAGACACGCCGCTCTCCTCAAAAGTCTTGCGGAAAAACTCCGCAACATCATGCTTGACGCCCATCGCCCCAAACACCACGGCAAAATTCTCATTCGTCCCGTCCCCAAGGGACGCCTGTTTCACAATCTGCGCCGCCAACTGGTCATGGGGAAGCCCGTTCCCCGAAAAAATCGGAAGCTTCTGCCCCCGAATCAACGTGGTCAGCCCGTCAATGGCAGAGATTCCCGTCCGGATATAATTCCTTGGATACTCCCTGCGGACCGGATTCAGCGGCAGGCCGTTCACGTCTCTCTTCTCGGCAGACCCAATCGTCCCAAGCCCGTCAATCGGCACCCCGACGCCGTTAAACGTACGCCCCAGCACTTCCGGGGAAACCGCCACCTCCATGGGATGTCCGGTCAGCCGCGTATGGGTATTCCTAAGCGACATATTCTCCGTTCCCTCGAAGACCTGAATCATCGCCTTATCCTCATACAACTCCACAATACGGCCCATCTTCTTCGTATTGCCGTCCACCACAAACTCCACAATCTCATCAAAAAACGCACCCTGCAGCCCTTCCAGCACAACAAGAGGGCCGTTTATACTGCTAAGACCCAGATATTCAATAGACATATACAGCTTCCTCCTTATGCGTTCTTCGCAATCACACGATTATAGAAATCATCAATATCTTTCTTATATAAATCCAACAACTGCAGATTATCATTTGGCACATCATATTTAATCGCAATGACCTTCTCAAAAATGCCTTCTGCCTTCAACACAGACATGGGCTGTCCCATTGCCACCAGATGCCGCGCCGTCTTATACAGATACAGGATGACATCCATCATCTTAAACTGCTTCTCCATAGACACACAAGTATCATCCTTGTGAAATGCATTCTGCTGCAAAAATCCCAGCCGGATCACCTTTGCAATCTCAAGAACCAACTTCTGGTCATCCGGAAGCACATCCCCGCCGATCAGCTTCACGATTTCCATCAGGCTGCTCTCCTGATTCAAAATCGCCATCATCCGATTCCGGTAATCCACAAACTTAGGCGAAACATGATCTGCATACCAGCCGCTCAGATCATTCAGATACTCACTGTAGCTGCTCAGCCAATGAATCGCCGGGAAATGCCGGGAATACGCCAGAGACTTATCAAGCCCCCAGAAACACCGGACGAACCGCTTCGTATTCTGGGTCACAGGCTCCGAAAAATCACCGCCCTGAGGCGAAACAGCGCCGATAATAGACACCGAACCCGTCTCACCGTTCAACGTCTGCATCATGCCCGCCCGCTCATAGAAAGCCGACAATCTGGAAGCAAGATACGCCGGGAAACCTTCCTCCGCCGGCATCTCCTCCAAACGCCCTGAAAGCTCACGCAGCGCCTCTGCCCAACGAGAAGTAGAATCCGCCATAATCGCCACATCATACCCCATATCCCTGTAATACTCTGCCAGCGTAAGTCCCGTATAAATCGAAGCTTCACGGGCAGCCACCGGCATATTAGAGGTATTCGCAATCAGCGTCGTCCGATCCATCAAAGGATTTCCCGTCTTAGGATCGACCAACTCCGAGAACTCCTCCAACACCTGCGTCATCTCATTGCCGCGCTCGCCGCATCCGATATAAATAATAATATCCGCATCCGCCCATTTCGCAATCTGGTGCTGAGTCATCGTCTTCCCAGTCCCAAAACCACCGGGAATCGCAGCCGTTCCCCCTTTTGCAATGGGGAACATAGTATCCAGAATCCGCTGTCCCGTCACAAGCGGCACCGTAGCAGGGAAACGATGGCTCACAGGACGGGGAACACGAATCGGCCACCGCTGCATCATGGTAAGCTCCTTCCTGCTGCCATCCGACAACTCAACCACCGCCAGGACATCCTGAATCCTGTAATCCCCGTCCGGGACCACAGACACCACAGTCCCCTCCACATCCGGCGGAACCATACACTTATGCAGAATCGCCTGCGTCTCCTGTACCTCGGCAATCACAGCCCCACCGTGGACAGGTTCTCCTTCCACGATTGTAAGGTGCGTTTCCCACAATCTGTCCATATCCAGAGAATCCACAGAGACGCCCCTTGTGATGAACGCCCCGCCGTTATCGGCAATCCGCTCTAAAGGCCGCTCAATCCCGTCAAAGATATTATTCAGGATTCCCGGCGCGAGCGTCACCGAAACCGCCGCTCCGGAAGCCTCCACAGTCTCGCCGGGACGAAGCCCCGATGTCTCCTCATATACCTGAATGGTGGTCAGATCCTTGTCAAGAGAAATCACTTCTCCCACCAGCTTCTCCTCACCGACATACACCATCTCAGACATCTTAAACTCCGTCTTATCTCTCAGGTAAATGACAGGCCCGTTAATCCCATAAATCTTCCCAGTCATAACACTATCCAACCTGCACACCTCCCTTGAACATAAACTTCCTGTACTCATTCTCAATCGCACCCTTGAACGCATGGTCGATCAAAATATTTTTCTCCTGGATCACAGCGCGTACGCCGCCGATAAAATCCTCCTTGCTCACAGTCAGCGCCATGCCCGTATGCTCCTCAAGGTATGCCTTCTTATCCTCATCCGACGGATTAATATAAATCGTCATCGGCGCTCCGTTGGCAAACTTCGCCGCCTTCTCAATATAAGCCACTAAAAGGCGCGGATAATCCTCCGACTTCATATATTCCCGCACCACTTCGCGGACTTCATCAAACAACGCCGCCTTCAATTCCTTCTGCGTCTTGCTCAATTCCCGCTTCAGCTCAAGCTGCGCCTTAGACATCGCCATATTCAACTGCTGCTCGGCGCCGACACGCTCCGTCTTGACCCGCGTCTCCGACTGGCGGAGCATCTCCGCCCTATGCTGCTCAAACACACCAAGCAAGGCGTCCTCATGCTGCTTTATAATCCCATTGCCCTCAGCCCTTGCCTCCTCCATCGCAGCCTCCTGCAAATGTGAAATCTTATCATCAATCGTCAAGTACGTCACCCCACATTCCAACTCCGGAATAAACGGTCCATGCCAACTTCGCCGGCACAGCCTGCTATCCCCCGGAAACATTTACAATTTCAGTCCAATCGCCTCATTTACATAAGAAGTGATAAAATCTTTCTTACGCCCAGTCCCATGCCTGTCCGGAATCTCAATCAGCAGCGGCATGGTCCGCAAAAGCTTAATCTCGTCAATCAAATCCGGAAACTCCCTGCCAAACTTCTCCGTCAGCAGAATCACGCCGATGGACTTATCATTCATCGCATTCTCAATCGCCGTGCGAAGCTCCTCTCTCTCATGGACAACAATCCCGTCAACGCCCGCAAGCCTCATGCCTGTCAGCGTATCCACATTATCACTAATCAAATACATCTTCATCTTACAATTTACCCAAAATCATAAACGAAATAATCAACCCGTACAGGCAGACACCTTCCGCAAGACCAACAAAAATAAGAGATTTACCAAGGGCGCTGGAATCCTCGCTAATCGCCCCAAGCGCCGCGCTCGCCGCGCTGGCTACGGCAATACCGCCGCCGACACAAGAAAGCCCAGTAGACAGCGCAGCTGCAAGATACCCGAATCCGACCGCATTAGAAGCCGTCTGGGCCGCGTCTGCCGCCTGCGCCGGCGCGCCACCGAACAACATGATCCCTGCAATGGCAAACGCCCCGAAATAAAAGAATGCATTCACCCCGATTGCCCTCTTATAACGCTTCTTCGTCTTCTCTCCAATCAAAAAGTATCCAAAAGGAATGATAATACTAAGCACCAGCGCCGCAATAAGTAACAATTTCACCGTTAAAGTCATGACCTATATCCTCCTCATATCTATTTACTCTGTTTGTTAAATGGTTTAAATTCCCGTCCGCTTCCCTTATAGAAACGGCTGAACATCTCATAATATTCCAGCCGGAGCACCTGAATCCCGACAATCAGCCCCTCCAGCGCGCACACGATCACATTTCCCAAAATAACGCCGAACAGGTTTGGCGTCCCGTTCTCAGCCCCCGACAGCATCAGCACCACTTCCATAATCGCCGCATGGCTCACCGCAAACGCCCCGATACGCACATAGGACAGCGTATTGGAAAAATAACTCAAAAGCGTCTCGAACAGCTCGAAGAAGCCCTGGACCAAAAACATTGCCTTGCTCTCTTCCATCTTCTTATGGTTATGCTCCACCAGATTCGTAAGCGGCTCCTTGAACACGAAGAGCAAAATCGGGATTCCAAGGAACACAGCCATCATCACATTTCCCGGAACCTGATGCCCGGTCATATACAGCACGATCGTCAGCACCAAAAAACCATAGAAGACAAGTCCCGCAACGCCATTTGTGGAAAACCACAGATTCTCCGTATCATGAGACTTCGCCGCGTTGATGATCTGGAAAATCATCACCAGAATATTAAGGGCCATACCAAAGGCAATGGCAATGATGAACACCGTATTCAGCTGGCCGATGAAGGGCAGATTCGTCATAGCCTCAACAGGCCGCATCCAGACCGCAGGAATCAAATCCTCGAACCCAAAGACACTGCCGAACATCACGCCAAAGACCATGGAAAAAATACCCGCAATCGACACAATTCCCGCCAGGCTCATCTTTTTCTTGAGATAAACCAGCCCGCCGATCAGAAACAGACAGAAACCTTGTCCCACATCACCGAACATCGCGCCGAAGATAAACGTATACGTCAGGGCCACGAACATGGTCGGGTCCATCTCGTCATGGGCCGGAAGCCCGTACATCTTGATGAACAGCTCAAAAGGCTTGAAAAATCTCGGATTCTTGAGCTTCGTCGGCGGTTCCCCGAAGAACTTCTCCCGGTCTTCCTCCACGACGATGAATACCCGATCATCGTCCTTCGCTTCTTCCATCAGAGCCGCCACGTCGCCTTCACCCATCCAGCCGCAGAGAATATAATAATCTTCCTTCGTATCTCCCACGTCTGTGCGCGCCGCCATCTTCCGGACGTCAAAATTATTGGACAACTCTTCAAGACGTTTCCTTGCCCCTAAGATTTTTGCGGCATGGCTTTCTACCAGCTCCTCAATCTTGCGGTCAATCTCCTCCATCTGCCTGCGGTTTTCCTCAATATCCTTCTGCAAGCCAAGGCAGGCATCCTTAGGCGTCCCGATAAATTCCGAAGGAATCGTGATCCGCTCAAAATGCAGGGAATTAAACGCCGAATCTACCTTGCTGGTATCCACATTCGACACAAAATAACAGCCGTAGACATAATTCTCATTCCTCGTACCCTCTAAGAACACAGCCTGTAAATCGCCGAACAGGTACTTCTCTAATTTCTTATAATAATCCACCCCGATCCTGCCAAAACGAATCTTCATATACTTATAATGCATCGTCTTATGCAGATCCAAATCAAGAGGGGCAAAAGGCTCCAACACATTGAGGCGCTCCCGCACATCATTTTCCTTCTTGCCAAGCAGCTCCTTCTTCTCCTGCAGATCCAGATAATCATGGTTAATCTCCCGGATAAACGCAAGCATCTCATCCTTGGACATGGACTGGTCGAGACGCTCCGTATCCTTCGTCAAAAGAGCTGCGAACTGCTCCGCCTTTGCCAGCGCGTCCTTATACGGGTTCACCTCCACAAAAGGCAGGAGATTATCTGTCGTTTTAAGCTCAGTGACCGCATTTTCAAGCTGCATCTCATATTTAGACAGATATTTGTCGCACACGCGGTCGATATCCATTCTCGGGCCGCTGATGCTCAAAAACTTCATCTTAACAATCATTGCATCACACCTCCTAAGTATCCTAACGTTTCTCTTGAAGATAAACCGTAGCGGATACATTCAAGGGCAGTAGTTAGTTTATAAATCTCTTCTTCCTTTAAAAACAGATATGTATTCACAGTGGCAATCGAATAAGGGTCGCGCCTCCGGTCAATCATATACTGCTGCCGCAGACATTCCTTATACGTAGCCTCAAGCGTCTTCCCGCTGATATCCGCATATCTCCTTGCATAATAGGTTTCATCCAGCCGCTTCTCATACTCCTCTACGGTGGGAGTCTCCACAAGGCTCTTGAACTCATCTACACTAAGCCTGTACTGAACAGGAATCGTCATAGAATAAATATCCGGCGGCAGCTTATTATAGTACTTCTTTGCCCGGTAAATCCACTGGATATTCAACAGGTCAATCTTCATGCCGATATCCCGCACATACATTTCCCGCTCCTTGCCGCTAAGGATACGCCGGTTCTTCCTCCACATTTCGGAAAAATAATACAAGTCAAGAGTCAGGTCATAATCGAACAGCGTCGCCCCTTCCATCTCCCTGACAGCCTGAAGCGGCGCATAATATTCCGTACCCTTGAGGTTATCAATCAATTCCTCCACATTCCGCGACGTAATCAGCTTATCAATGGAAATCTGGGAATATTTATCAAAAAATTCCTTCTTATAAGCAATATCAAACGGCATATCATAGTGGTTAAATACAATACGGAGACAATAATTAATCAGGTCAATCTCATACCTCTTCCAGTATACTTTCAGGAACTTCTTCTGCTCCATCCCTGCAAACCGGAAAATCCTCGTATAGTCGTCAAACAAAGACTGATACAGAATCTTCTCCATGTTCCCCCTATGATACAGCGAAATGTCCATCTGTTCCACATATCTTGTATAGGCAGGTTTCCCTTTCAGATACTCAATGGCTTCCGGCACGCTTTTCAGATTCGCAATATTCTCATAATCCCGGCTGGTAAGAAGCTTCGCCTGCATCGCCCGTATCTTCGTGGTAAGCCCGCTGTATGACATCACATTTCCCATGCCCTACACCTCTACAATATGCGCCAGGATCTCTCTGGCATAGGCAGTATGGTTTTCCTCAAATTCCTTCTTTAAATTATCGATCGTCGAAGAATTCTTCTCCCTCTGCTCCTTGAGGATTCGCTCCATCTTCTCCTCCGCCTTCTGCCTGATCTGCGCTAACTGCTTCTGAGTCTTGTCCTCAAGTTCCCTGTCGAACTGATCTCTCTGAGCCTGAATCTTCTTCTCAATCTCACTCTTCTGAGCCTGCGCATGCTCCACAATCGCTTCCGCCGTTGCCTCGATATCCGCCAGTTTCTTAACAACCGTGTTCATTGAGCCTCCTCCATTCCTCTAAGATTCTTATCTGTGCAACATATCATATCTCTTACAGCCGCCCGCCGATACAGACAGACAAAAATAACATGGTTTTTGCCAGTATATCCCGCTGATTTGCACACAATTATAATATACTCCATTTTTTTCAAAATTCTATAGTAAAAATCAACAAAAAAACCTTTAATTGTTACGTTTTTCACACACTTATATTCATTTGACATTTTCCATCCCCCATTATAAACTAAGAAACATACAGAAACGCTTGAAAACAGGGGGAATCGCATATGCGTCTTAGAAATATACCACGCGCTGAAAGCGTGCTGAAGGAATGTAAAGAAGTTGTTAAAAATGAAGCGGACTGCCAGGGGAAATGGTGTGAAGTTTTCGGGAATACCAATCCAGTCCATATGGAAATCGGCATGGGGAAAGGGCAGTTTCTTCTGGCTCTTGCCGCACAGAATCCAAAGATTAATTATATCGGCATCGAACGGTACTCAAGCGTCCTTTTGCGGGCAGTGGAGAAACTTCATGAAATCCAGCCGCCGCTTTTAAATATCCGCTTCATCTGCATGGATGCCCGCAGCGTCACAGAAGCCTTTGCTCCCGGGGAAATCGACCGCATCTACCTGAACTTTTCCGACCCATGGCCCAAGGCAAGGCATGCCGCAAGACGGCTTACGTCCAAAGAGTTTCTCGCCCGTTACCATAATGTCCTGACAGATGGGGGTACGATAGAATTTAAGACAGACAACCGCCTGCTCTTTGATTTTTCCGTCGCAGAAGTAAACGCTTCGACGGATTTTCGCCTGGATGGGTGTACCTACGATTTGCATCATGATACGGAAATGAACCAGGGGAATATTATGACGGAGTATGAAGAAAAATTTTCCTCACTTGGGAATCCGATTCATAAACTTATTGCCATACGGGAACACTAATTGTTTATAATTTTATTCACACTCCACCCTCCCCCCGCATATATAATATAGAAGAACTTATGTCTGGAAGCATGCACATGGGACACAAAAAAAGGAAGAAAAACCTCCGGCAGAAAATATGCGAATTCACCTACCACAGAAAAGGGCTCCACAATAAACTCCTCTGCCTGAAAAAATCCATGGATGAAGTATACCGCACCCTGAATCCCGGCTGCTGACTGGCAAAGAACATTCTGACAACAAGGAAGGTGTAATCAATGCAGCATTTAACATCCCAAAATTTCTCCACAGAGACAACACGGGGACCGCTTCCGGTCATCGTCATGTTCTACGCCGTCTGGTGTGGAAAATGCGCCATGATGAAACCCATCGTAGAAGAAATAGAGAGAAAATACCGGGGGCGGATTCGGTTCTGTGAGGTAGAAATCGACGAATCCCCTCTGCTCGCCGCCGATTACGATGCGGACACCGTTCCCACATACGTCTTTTTCCGGAACGGGAAATTCCTTGGCAGCATGCAGGGGATCATAGATGAAGACGTGTTTGAACGCCGCCTACAAAAAATCTTTAGAAATAGTTAAGTCTTATTTCATTTGCAAATACAGAAGAATGTGTTATATTAGGGGAGATTCAAAGCAGAATACTCAGACAAAAAGGGGGTATCGGTGGTCAAACACCAGACAATATGAAAAATATAAAAAAAATAATACCAATTATCACAGCAGCCGCACTCACCTGCGCCAGCCTTCCCATGGCGGCACAGGCAGACGGAGCTAAGGTTGTCACAATCGGGGCAAACCTGACAGACGAACAGAAAAAATCAATGTACGACTACTTCGGAACCACACCCGAGGCTGTGAATACCATCGAAGTAACAAACACCGACGAACGGAAATACATGGAGGGCATCGCCTCCGAAGCCCAAATCGGGACGCAGACCTATAGCTGTTCCTACGTAGAGCCCACCACCAGCGGCGGTATCCAGGTCAAAGTAGGGAACCTGACCTTTGTGACAAGCTCCATGATTGCATCCACCCTGCTGACCTCAGGTGTAGAGAACTGCAACGTCGTAGCAGCCGCCCCATTTGAGGTATCCGGCACAGGCGCACTGACCGGAATCATGATGGCATACGAGAAAGCCAGCGGAGAGACTTTAAGCGAAGAACAGAAGTCCGCCGCCACGGAAGAGCTGGTAACTACCGGCGCACTTGCCGACGCAATCGGCAAAGAAGACGCCGAGAAACTGATGAACGAAGTGAAAAAAGAAGTCATCGAGAATGACCTGACCGATGCCGACAAAATAAAGGATGCCGTTACAGACGCAGCAAAAGACAAGGGCATAACACTGACCGAAGAGCAGATGGCACAAATCAGCGCACTGATGAAGAACATTTCCCAGTATGACTACGATGTGAACTCTCTGAAACAGACCCTTGATAATCTGGAAGGCAAAGTCAATGACAGCGGATTCTTCCAAAACCTGTGGACTTCCGTAAAGAACTTCTTCACAGGCGGTTCCGATAATGGCGACGGCGGCATCATCAACGATACCAAAGACGAAGTACTTGGAGAAAACGCAGTAATCGACAGCACATTGGAAGCCTCCGGCAAAGACAATGAAGCCGACAAAGACGAGGACGAAGGCGGATTCTGGGATAAAGTGACAGGGTTCTTCAAGAATCTCTTCGGCGGCAGCGACAAAGACGAGGACGAATCCAAAGAAGACACCGAGAGCATGGAGGACGGCGAAGACAATACAGAAAATGCATCCGGCAATTCTGACAATACAGACCAATCCGGCGATTCTGACAATACAGACCAATCCGGCGATATGGCCGACAACCAAGCTCCTGATAACAGCAGCAACGGAATCACACCGACAGATGAAGAAACCGGAAATGATTCCGACGATTCGGCAAATGCCGCAGAAACAAGCAACAATCCAGCCGATACCGAAAATGGTACAAATGCCGACGGAACCGGAACAGATACAGAAAACGCACAATAATGTATACCCAGGCATACCCTAATTTATGCCCCTGCCGGGGCAGGAGGCCTTCGTACACAAATTTAACAACAACCGACGCTATCCCGCTGTGGAACTGCCGTGAAACACCTACTTTCCGCCAGTTCCACAGCGGGATGTTATCTTGTGAAAATCTCTCTACCGAAATAAATACCCATACTTCCGCCTCTGCTGCAAAAGAACCGTAAACACCCGCTGCTTCACCTGCTCCGGATACACATCCTCCTTCTCCAGCAATTCCCGTACCTCCTTCTCCCCAAAAGAAAAGTGCATCCCATCTCCATACAACGTCTCAGCAATATCTAGCTGTTCTTCAAAAGAACGGCAGAAACTCTTTGCTTCCACCCTATGCATAAGTTCAATCACGTCCTGCCCCATCGGATAATCCATGGCCGTATCCGCAAGAAGCGCCGCTCCTTGATCAAAAATTGGACAGTAGCCATACCCCACGTCCCCATCCCACATTACGGCAATGTTATGCGTATGCCGATCCTCATTCAAGAATAACGCATCGACGGTCAATAGCTTACACATATATCTGCCAAAACCCGAAAGCCCGGTAATCCGTTCCACCTGCTCCACCACAAACTTCAATCGCTCTTCATGCTCCCTGATTCTGAAAATACTCCTGTACAGACTTTCTCCATAGTAACTGTAGAACAATCTTTCCAGCGTAATCATCTGCCAGTTCCCAGACTTCTTTGTTGAGGGCGCCTTCAAAAAATCCCGGCTTCTACATCCGGTATAACATTGATTCCTGTACAGGATTTTCTCCGTATCATACCTGACAAACTCTTCCCGTCCCAGAGACGAATATCCCAGTAAATGCGATACCATGTACTCCGCAAGCCCCTCATACCCCGTATAATCCGCTTTATACCAGTACTCCCCCTGATTCCACTTCAACTGATTCCCCTTAGAGGAATGCCTCGTTTCTTCCTTCCTGTCCTGCTCAAATAACTCTATCATCCATTACCTCTCAACCCGTATCCAGAAATCGTCCTCTGCCATCCTGCCTTCCGTCCTCTCGATAATCATCATAGGATCATAGAACGGAATATCATACTCACGGAGCACGAGCTTCATCTTATCCCGCGTAGGCGGAAAACATCTGGATTCCAGAAACTCTTCATACTGCTGATAAGATGGCTTCTCAATCTTCCCGAATGCACGCTTCAGCAGATGCCTCGTATAATTAACCACCTCCACATCCCGATTTCTCTCATCCACATCAATCACGGTACATAACTCATCCCGGAACATATAAGACAGCCTAAGCCTTGTCTTTCTCTCAGGTATCTTTCTCTCTTCCTCAATCTGAGGGTGTTCTCTCAAAATATTCACGAGTGTCACAATCGGTCCGCTAATCGGAGTCTTGCTGTACTCCCATCGCTCCACTGTCTTCTTTGAAACATTTGCAAACCTTGCAAAATCTTCCTGAGACAGTCCAAGTCTTTTTCGGCACTGCCTGATCTCTTCACCCGTCACCTGATGTTCCAATGCATACTTCTCCATTTTGCACCCTCCTTTCCTTACTTTGTCTATTTTTATTTATATTATACCCTCATTTTTAGGTTAATTCAATTATTTTGCTTATTTTTTATATTTACATCTCATAATCCCCTGTCGGCAGTCTCCTTCCAATAAGGAAACAATAAGAATAATAAAGCCTGAGACAGCAAGCTCTCACGCCAGCTATCTCAGGCATTTTTTCACTTAGGAGTCAATATCCTCTAAAATTCAAAAATCGCAACCCCATACGGCGGCAGCTTATAAGCAAATGAAAACGGCCTTCCGTCACATTCTTTCTTCACGGCCTTATAAATTACAGGTCTTTCCTCGCCTTTCCCGCCATACTGCACATCATCACTGTTCATAATCAGTTTATACTGCTTCTTACGCGGCACACCCACTCGGTAATCATCCCGCGGCATCGGTGTAAAATTACATACAAACAGCAGATTCTTCTTCTTTCCTCTCGAATGTCTCACAAAACTAAAGATACTCCTGCTGGCATCATCCGCATTAATCCACTCAAAGCCTTCCCAACTGTCGTCCAGCTCATACATCGCCTTATTGCGCCTGTAAAGATGAAGAAGATCTCTCACCCAGTTCTGCATCTGCTTGTGTTCATCCTCCCCAAGCAAGAACCAGTCAAGTTCTCTCTCCTCGCTCCACTCCCGCAGCTGTGCGAACTCCTGTCCCATAAACAGAAGCTTCTTCCCGGCATGTCCCATCATAAACGCATAACCGACCTTCAGGTTCGCATATTTATCAAACCCAAGCCCAGGCATCTTATTCAACATAGAACACTTCAGATGCACTACCTCATCATGGGACAGCACCAGAATATAATGCTCACTATGGGCATAACTCATAGCAAACGTCATCTGGTTGTGATGATCCTTTCGGAAATAAGGATCTAGCTTCATATACTCCGTAAAATCATGCATCCAGCCCATGTTCCACTTGAGGCTGAACCCAAGGCCGTCATCCTCCACACTGCCCGTAACCATCGGCCAAGCCGTAGATTCCTCGGCAATCATAACCACCCCCGGATTCCGTCCAAGCATCACCGAGTTCAGATGCTTAAAGAAATCAATCGCCTCTAGGTTCTTATTGCCGCCATATTTATTCGCAATCCACTGCCCGTCCTGTTTCCCATAATCCAGATAAAGCATAGACGCCACAGCATCTACCCTCAGCCCATCCACATGGAACTGCTCTACCCAGTACAAGGCATTGGAAATCAGGAAATTACGCACTTCATTCTTCCCATAATCAAAAATCTTCGTCCCCCAGTCAGGATGCTCTCCTTTCTTAGGATCTGCATATTCATAAGTAGGCGTACCATCAAAATCAGCCAGTCCATGGATGTCCCTGGGGAAATGCGCCGGAACCCAGTCAAGGATTACCCCAATCTTATTCCGATGGAAATAATTCACCATCCATGCAAAATCTTCCGGCGTTCCATAACGGGAAGTCGGTGCAAAATACCCAATAACCTGATATCCCCAGGAACCGTCGAACGGGTGCTCCGCAATCCCAATTAGCTCCACATGCGTATACCCCATATCCTTCAGATACTTGACACATTCCTTCGCAAACTCCCGGTAATTATAGAACCCTTCATCTTCCCTTCCCGGATGGCGCTTCCATGACCCGATATGCGCCTCATAAATCGACATCGGCTGCTCCGTATGTTTCCATGTCTTACGGTTCTCCAACCATACATTGTCCGTCCATGCAATCTTCGTAAGGTCGGCAATCCTGGATGCCGTTCCCGGTCTTAACTCCGCATAATTACCAAACGGATCTGCTTTAAAAACAAACTCTCCCTGGAACGTCTCCACACAGAACTTGTACAGAGCATACTCCTGCACATCTGGAATAAAACAAGTGTATATGCCAAGAGGCTCTTCCCTCACCATCGGATTCGCTTCCATATTCCATTCATTGAAATCACCCACCACAGACACGGAACGCGCATGAGGCGCCCACACTGCAAAATACACGCCTTCCTTCTTGCCCTTCTTCACCTTATGGGCGCCGAGCTTCTTATAAATCTCATAATGATTGCCTTGCCCAAAAAGATACTGATCAAGTTCACCGATTTCATATGGTTTTGGTTTTTTTACTGCCATATAGTCATCCCTCACATTCTGTTGCGATATTACTCTTATTATACTTTAGACTGGAGCAAAAATAAAGGGTTTTGGCTAATCTTACCAGCCAAAACCCCTTTTTTCTTTCCGCGGACGCAAAATCAGATTTTAAAGTCTTCCTCTTTCAAGATAATCCTGTCAGATTCATCCGTACTCTTACCAAACACCCTTCTCGCCAGATGCTTGACATTCGCCTTCTGGGAATGCTCGATTGCTTCATCCATGATATCCTTGACCTCTGCAACCGAAACCGCATGATCCTCCCGCTGCATCACATCGATCCTGCTGTACAGTGCAAGGATTCCCATCTCATCCAGCTTATAGCCATTCTCCTTCGCATAAGTCTGCCCGAACGTAACCAGCTCGTCATTAATGAATACGGGAAGTTCCAGCCTGGAAGTAAACTTCTTCTTAAATTCCGGATTTGCCGTCAGAATACGCTCCAGCGGTTTCCTCTGGTCTTCCAGTACAAACAATAGCTCACCCGTCTTCTTCTCCATTAAGTGATTCAGTTCCTTAATCGTCCTGGAATTCAATTTACCAGCCTTCTCGATGATAATCGCACCGCCCCGAAGTTTCTGTATGATATTCGTCAACTCCTTCTTATTCAGCGACTCGCCGGTCACAATTGCCACCTTGCCCTGTTTCAGATTCCTCTGTTTCTGGATAGCCTTCACAATATCAACCGCAAGCACAGTCTTCCCGGAACCTTTTCGTCCAACTACCAACAGGTTGCCCGTCTTGGAAGTTCCCTCTTTCCTTGCTCTCCGGTCATTATCCAGTACCTCAACAAGCTGCTCGCTCATACCTCTGACCGGGACAAAATAGGAGAACAATTTCTTTTGTTCCTCCGTAAGACCCGCTTTCAGACCAATCTCACTGGTTGCGCTCAAATCATACCGGCCCGTAACAACGAATCCCGTATCAAACGGAACGCCTTTTCCTTTGGACTTCTTGATTCTAGCCTGAATCTCCGCCTCTGACGGTTCCTCGATTTCAAGCTCACCATCATCGTCGAATTCTTCCTCCTCGAAGTCCTCTTCCTCCTCAAGTTCTTCTTCTTCAAACTCTTCTTCTTCAAATTCTTCCTCCGAATCCTCCTCGAACTCATCTTCGTCGAATTCTTCCTCGTCAAATTCATCCTCGCCATAATCCGCATCAGAATCTTCGATGTAATCTCCTACATCATCAAACTCATCTTCGTAATCCTCTTCCTCGAAGTCCTCTTCCTCAAACTCTTCCGACTCTTCCTCGAAGTCCTCTTCTTCCTCAAAATCGTCCTCTTCCTCGAAATCGTCCTCCTCCTCGAAATCGTCCTCTTCCTCGAAATCGTCTTCCTCGAAGTCCTCCGTTTCATCCTCCCCGAAGTCTTCTTCCTCAAACTCCTCAGACTCTTCCTCGAAGTCTTCTTCCTCAAACTCCTCCGTTTCGTCCTCGAAGTCTGATTCTTCCTCTCCGAAATCCTCTTCCTCAAACTCTTCCGACTCTTCCTCGAAGTCCTCTTCCTCAAACTCTTCCGACTCTTCCTCGAAGTCTTCTTCCTCAAACTCCTCAGACTCTTCCTCGAAGTCCTCTTCCTCAAACTCCTCAGACTCTTCCCCGAAGCCCTCTTCTTCCTCAAACTCCTCCGTTTCGTCCTCTCCGAAATCTTCTTCCTCGAAGTCCTCCGACTCTTCCTCTCCGAAATCTTCTTCCTCAAACTCCTCAGACTCTTCTTCTCCGAAATCTTCTTCCTCAAACTCCTCTGTTTCGTCCTCTCCGAAATCCTCTTCCTCGAAGTCCTCTGATTCTTCCTCTCC
>OFHO01000065.1_pt1 | contig 94700 bp, 79 predicted proteins | sample 1521531 | NCBI WGS metagenome assembly OFHO01 (sample SAMEA3504124, study PRJEB24116) | mouse gut metagenome | biome: mouse gut; feature: mouse-associated habitat; material: faeces | place: Denmark | collected 2011
TCCGTCTTGCTGATGAACAATCGTTCTGCAGAGTTTCGCCAGATATAAATGTGTCGCTACACTAGCTTCCCAGAGTGATTTTGCTCATTTATTTAAGAAAATTTAAAATGCCAGGTTCTCAGGCTCCTCAAATATCCCGTAGTTGTCCTCTCATAGGCAATACGGATGCATTCAAGCTCTGCCAATTCGTTACAAGCAGAGCTTGAATGCTGCATAATAGGAGAGCCGCAGGAATGATAGATATCAAATTACAGCAGCATGATGCCATGTTTCTCTGCTTCTGCCGTGATGTCCTCTTTCCACATCGAAGACTGTACTTCCCCGATATGCGCTTTTCGAAGAAAGAACATGCAGATCCGAGACTGTCCGATACCGCCGCCAATCGTGAGGGGCAGTTGCTGTTCCAAGATAGATTTCTGGAAAGGGAGTTCTGCCCGTTCTGGGCATCCTGCTTTTTGCAACTGGGCGAGCAGGGAGGATTCATCCACTCGGATTCCCATCGAGGACAGCTCTAAAGCGATGTCCAGGACTGGATAATATACGATAATGTCTGCGTTCAGCGCCCAGTCATCGTAATCTGGCGCTCTGCCGTCGTGAGGCTTGCCAGACTTGAGCGTATCACCGATCTGCATGACGCACACGGCGCCCTTTTCCTTGGAAATAAGGTATTCACGTTCTTTTGGGGAAGCAGAGGGATAGCGTTCTTCCAGCTCCGAGGTGGTAATGAAAAAAATGTCGTGCGGCAGGATTTCTTCTATATAATCATAGCGGATCGCCATGTATTTCTCGGTTTTCCGCAGTACCTTGTAAACTGTTTTTACCGTTTCTTTCAGAAAATCAAGGCTGCGGTCCTCTCTTGCAATAATCTTTTCCCAATCCCATTGATCTACAAAAATGGAATGGATATTGTCAGTGTCTTCATCCCGGCGGATGGCGTTCATATCTGTATAAAGCCCTTCCCCCATGGAAAAGCCATATTTTTTAAGAGCATAACGCTTCCACTTTGCGAGAGAGTGCACGATTTCAGCTTTCTTTTCCCCTTGTTCCTTGATGCCGAAAGTCACAGGGCGTTCCACGCCGTTTAAATTGTCATTGAGGCCAGAATCTGGATCCACGAATAAGGGGGCGGACACTCGCTGCAGGTTGAGGCGTTCCGACAAGAGATTTTGAAAAAAGTCCTTGACTGTCTTGATGGCGATCTGAGTATCGTGAAGGCTTAACGCTGAGCGGTAATTTTCTGGTATTATTAAATGTTCCATGATAATCTCCTTTCCTATCTGGTAAAAATAGGTAATTGCCAAACTACCAAATGATCAAAATTTCATATACAGTTTCTTCGATGTTATTGAAATATTTTCATCCTGCAAAAGCCCGAAGTGCCAGGCGTGCCAAGCATTCCAACAAGCCTTGGACTACAAAGAGAAATATTTGAAAAAGGTTTCCATGATTCTTTGAGTCTTGCTGCCATGGCGCAAAAATGCATCTCTTACCTTTGGCATCAGAAAATATTTATTGTCAAAGTTTTTAAATTGTATATGAAATTCATAAAGCTATTGAGTCTCGCAAAGCCCTATCGCTAACAATTATATGCCCGCATCAATATTTTTTCAATAAGCAAGTTGAGGTTTTTACTAAAATATGAGAAAATAGGGATAGTTGGTAAAGGAGACAAGAAGCGTATGATTTTAGAAGTAAGAAACTTGACCCATGGTTTTGGAGACAGGGCCATATTTAATGATGTATCATTCCGGCTGCTCAAAGGAGAGCATATTGGGCTGATTGGCGCTAACGGCGAAGGAAAGTCGACATTTTTAAACATTGTGACTGGACACCTGCAGCCGGACGAAGGGACAGTGGAATGGGCGAAGAATGTTCGTGCAGGGTATTTAGACCAGCATACCGTGTTAAAGGCGGGTATGACGGTTAAGGACGTGCTTCGCAGCGCTTTTGCCTTTCTCTATGATATGGAAGCAGAGATGAATCAGATGTTTGAACAGATGGGAGAGGCAGACGAAGCAGAAATGAAGCGCCTGATGGAAGAAACTGGAACCATCCAAGAGCTGCTGGATCAGCATGACTTTTATATCATTGACGCCAAGGTGGAAGAAGTGGCAAGGGCGCTGGGGATTCAGGAGCTAGGGCTTGATACGGACGTTACAGAGCTAAGCGGCGGGCAGCGCACGAAGGTGCTTCTGGCAAAGCTGTTGCTGGAAAAACCAGATATCCTGCTGCTGGACGAGCCTACCAATTATCTGGATGAAAGCCATATAGAATGGCTGAAACGGTATCTTTTGGACTATGAGAATGCGTTTATCCTGATTTCACATGATATTCCGTTTTTAAATAGTGTGATAAATATCATTTATCATATGGAAAATCAGGAGTTGAATCGCTATGTCGGCGATTATCACAAATTCCTGGAAGTCTATGAGATGAAAAAGGCGCAATTAGAGGCGGCATACCGAAAGCAGCAGAAAGAAATTGAAGATCTGAAAGATTTTGTCGCCCGCAATAAAGCCCGGGTTGCCACAAGGAATATGGCGATGTCCAGACAGAAAAAGTTGGATAAGATGGATGTGATTACGCTGGCGGCAGAGCGTCCCAAGCCTGAATTCTTTTTCCGAAACGCCAGGGCGTCGGGAAAAGTGATTTTTGAGACGCAGGATTTGATCCTGGGATATGAAAAAGACAAGCCTTTGTCAAGGCCCATCAACCTTCGCATGGAGCGGGGGGAGAAAATTGCTGTTGTGGGAACCAACGGGATTGGAAAATCCACCTTTCTAAAAAGCGTGTTGGGACTGATACCATGCCTCTCTGGCAAAGCACAGCTGGGAGATTATCTCTATCCTGGCTATTTTGAACAGGAAATGACGCCCAGTGAACGAAGCTGCATTGAGGAGATCTGGGAAACGTTTCCGTCCTACAGCCAGTACGAGGTGCGATCAGCGCTGGCAAAGTGCGGGTTGACAACGAAGCATATTGAGAGCAAAGTAAAGGTATTAAGTGGCGGAGAACAGGCGAAAGTCCGGCTATGCAAACTGCTGAACGTCGAGACAAATGTCTTGCTTTTAGATGAGCCTACCAACCATTTGGACGTGGATGCAAAGCAAGAATTGAAACGAGCCTTGATAGAGTATAAGGGCGCAGTTTTATTGGTGTGCCACGAACCAGAGTTTTATCAGGATGTTGTAAGGCAGATATGGAACATGGAGGAATATTCGCTGCTTCAATAATGTGATATGGGCGCATGAAATAAATCAGCGCCCTGAAGATAAAATTAAGAAAGAAGGAAATAAAGATGAAATACATAACAAAGAATGAATTTGCACACTTTAATTTTTCAGATGCTTATATCGAGGAGGTTCGCCTGATGCCAGGGCTGCTTCATTTTTACTTGGATAATGTCACAATCTTGCCAGAAAATTCTTGTAATCGTGATATACGGGAAATGCGTGCCAATGGTTTCGTTTTGAAATTGGAGGATGGCTCCATAGAGTCGATGATAGAAGAAGGGTATCAACATTATGACGCAGATGGCAAGCTGATGCATGGTTATGAAGACGTGTCGGTGAAGCCGGAGGATTATGCCGCTTATCTCAAAGATTTTGAGGATGGAGCTATTTTTTGCGCAGAGAAAGAAAATGGGCAGTATATTTTTTACATTGACGGAAGAGATGAGCGGACGTATCAGCTCTGGGTAAATGCGACAGGGGACGTGGAGGAATGGGATCGCTTCTTGAACAAAGAAGAGGGATTAGAATGAAAATAGATCTTTTGGCACCCTGATCCTATAAGATAAAAAGCCCTCCGGGCAGGATTGCTCTGCCACAGCTCCTTTCTTGCTTATTGATAGAAGTTTCCTCCCAGTTGATATTTTCAATGGAAAGTATCGCAGTAATCCATTGAATAATTCAGCTTCATTGCCTTATAATAGACACATCAAGATAAGGAGGAAACTTATGGATCAGGTAAATTTGCCAGATAACCTCATTCGTCTGCGTCATGAGAAAAATATTACCCAGGAACAGCTTGCAGATTTTCTGGGAGTTACCAAAGCTTCCGTTTCAAAATGGGAGAATCGGCAGAGCATGCCAGATATTTTGCTGCTGCCAAGGTTGGCGGTGTTTTTCGGGGTCAGCATCGACCAGCTGATGGGATATGAGCCTCAGCTAAGCAAGGAGCAGATTCAGAAGATTTATCAGGATTTATCGGAGGAATTTGCAGTTGGGTCTTTTGAAGATACTATGGAAAAAAGCAGGGAACAGGTGAGAAATTATTATTCCTGTTATCCATTCTTGCTGCAGATGTGCGTCTTGTGGCTGAATCATTTTATGTTGCCGCAGCAAGAAGAGCAGCGGCGGGGGATCCTGGAGGAAATAGAAGAACTCTGCAACCATATTATCTGCGGTTGCAGTGCGGTGAATATTTGTAACGACGCCATCAGCGTCAAGGCAATCGCAGACCTGCGACTGGGAAAAGCAAAAGAGGTGGCACAAGCATTGGCGGAACTGACCGATCCGATGCGGATTTCAAGTCAAAATGATATCCTGCTGGCGCAAGCGTACCAGGTGCTTGGAGATACACAAAAGGCCAGAAGCTACACGCAGATTACCATATACAGCCATTTAATGGCATTAATTGCGTGTTCCGTTCAATATCTGGCGGTAAACCTTTCTCAATGGGAACAATGTTTAGAAACGATCCAGCGTACGGAATCACTATTACAGGCTTATAGAGTGGAAAGCCTGCACCCAAATGTTGCGGCACAGTTTTATTATCAGTCCGCTCTTGCATATGCATCCAAAAATATGCGCAAGGAGGCTCTTAAGGAACTTCAAAAGTATGCGCGCAATGTCAGAACTCTCACCGAACAGGAGGAAGTAAAGCTGCATGGGGACAGTTATTTTGACTGTCTTGATACTTGGATTGACCAGTTAGACTTGGGCGCCGGACCTCCTCGCAGCCCGAAATGGATTATTGAGAATTTTCAGGAGTCTTTGAAACATTCGCTACTTGCGTGCTTATGGGATAGTGAGGAGTTTCAGAAGATTTGTAAAAATTTTCCAGAGGATGAAAGGAGAAACCAGAAATGAAAGACGTACAAGATATATTGCCAATTTTGCTGCCCTTAGTTTTGCTACAATTTGGACTTTTGGCGTATGTGCTGCGCCATATTCTTACACATGCCAGCTACCGCCGGGGAAACAGGACCTTGTGGGTGATTGTAGTGATTGTAGGAATGCAGTTTATAGGACCGATTCTTTATTTGTTGTTGGGAAAAGAGGAATCCTGATGGTCATATGCTGAAATCACAGCGGAAAGGACACTACTATGGATATGCTTAAAATTTCTCACATCTCTAAAAAGTTTGCAGAGAAACAGGTTTTGCAGGATGTGGATTTTACAGTGCCGGAACATGCGGTTTATGGCTTTGTAGGACAAAACGGTGCTGGAAAGACAACTACGATGAAGCTTGCATTAGGCTTGCTTCCTGCGGATCAAGGAGAGATATTTGTCAATGGGCAGAAAGTTTCTTTTGGAGAAAACCCTGCAAACCGCTATATCGGATATTTGCCAGATGTGCCAGAGTTTTATCCGTATATGACAGCTTCCGAATATCTGCATTTTTGCGGTGCAGTTACGGGAATGGATGACAGAGAGTGTAAAAACCGGACAGAAGAGCTTTTGGGATTGGTGGGCCTGTCCAAGGAAAGACACCGCATCAAAGGATTTTCCAGGGGTATGAAGCAGCGGCTTGGGATTGCTCAGGCAATGTTCAACCGTCCCAGGCTGCTGATCTGCGATGAGCCTACCTCAGCGCTGGATCCAGTGGGCCGAAAAGAGATTTTAGATATTTTAGCTTCTGCGGGAGAACAAACCACGGTATTGTTTTCTACGCATATTTTGTCTGACGTGGAGCGAATCTGTGATCAATTTGCGTTTCTTCACGAAGGCAGGATTATACGCCAGGGCAGCATGGAAGAGATGAAAAAGAGTTGCAAAGAAGCTGGATTTGAGGTTGAATTGGAACGGGAACAGGACGTCAGACGCTTGTTGCAGCGTTTTCCGGGCGGAACGCCTAAAGGGAGAGTCGATGTAAGTTATGGACAGGGCGCAGGCCTTAAGATGGAAGAAGTGATGGCTTGGATGGCACAAGAAAAGATTCTGATTCGTAAGATAGAAAAGACCGGGCTTTCGTTGGAGTCATTGTTTTTGGAGGTGGTAGGGAAATGAGCGCATGGATTGCTTTTTGGAAAAAAGAATGGATGGAACTTGTGCGCAGCGGAAAGTTTTTTATTCTGATGCTTGTTTCTGCACTGTTTGGCATCATGAATCCGGCAATTGCAAAATTAACGCCCTGGCTCATGGAGGCTATGTCGGAATCCCTTCAAGAGAGTGGCATTCAGGTGGGAGAAGTGACGGTCGACGCCTTGACGAGCTGGGCGCAGTTTTATAAGAATATGCCGATGGCGCTGATTGTCGCCGTACTGATATTTTGCGGTATTTTTACACAGGAATACCAGAAAGGGACGCTGATACTGGTTTTGACAAAAGGCATGTCCAGGCGCAAAGTGTATGGGGTAAAAGCCTTGACGTGCCTGTTATGGTGGAGCTTGTATTTTTGGATGTCTTATGGCATTACCTGGCTTTACAGCGGATATTATTGGGATAATGGCACGGTTTCTAATATTCTAACGACGGCGGCGCTGTTTTGGGTGTTTGGCGTCTGGGTATTTTGCCTGATTGTATTTTTTTCCACGCTATGTTTCGAGACCTCTGGAGTGCTGGCTGGTACGGGAATGCTTCTATTAGTTTCTTATATTGCCGGGATTTTTCCTAAAGTGCAGGATTACCTTCCGACGAAGCTGTTAGAATGCCAAGCGCTGTTGACGGAATCTGCCGCATCTGCGGACTTTTTGCCAGCGCTTCTAGTTACGGTGGCTATGACGACAGCGGCAGGCGTGACAGGGATGTTTGCTTTTGATAAGAAGAAGTTTTGATTTCGTGAATTGTTTGCGTAAGAAGTTTTTACTGACATTGAAAGGGCTGCTGCAAAATAGCCGCTATATACAGGATATGGGATCCAGATCACGTCAATCTCATCCCAGATTGTATATAAGCTCAATTTTGCAACAGCCCCCTCTTTTTGTAAAGCAGCTATCAGATCTTTTTGCGATCGAAAAGGATTTTGATAAGGAACAATGTGCCCAGCATCAGGATAATGCCTACAGGAAGCGCGATCCATGCGGTCTGCACGAATCCGGCAATGATGTAAGTCACAAAGGACACGGCCGCTGCGGTAATTGCATACGGAAGCTGGGTGGAAACATGGTTTACATGGTTACACTGCCCCCCGGCGGACGCCATGATGGTGGTATCTGAGATTGGGGAACAGTGGTCGCCACATACGGCGCCTGCCATGCATGCAGAGATTGAAATAATCATCATGTTTTCATTGCTTCCAGAGAAAACAGCAACTACAATTGGAATTAAGATGCCGAAAGTACCCCAAGAGGTTCCAGTTGCAAAGGCAAGGAAGCACCCAACCAGGAAAATGATTGCTGGGAGGAATTTCAACAAGCTTGCTGCGCTTGAGGACATAATCCCCGCCACAAAGGCAGCAGCGCCCAGACTGTCAGTCATAGCCTTTAATGTCCAGGCAAGGGTCAGGATCAGAATCGCAGGGACCATCGCCTTGAAGCCTTCTGGAATACATGCCATTGATTCACTGAATTTGAGAACTTTGCGTACGGCATAAAAGATAATGGTGATTACAAATGCAAAGAAACTTCCCAGCGTCAGTCCCACAGACGCATCACTTCCAGAAAACGCCTCTACGAATCCGGCGCCGTTGAAAAAATCGCCGGTATAAATCATGCCAATGACACAGCTTATAATCAAAACGGCTATTGGAAACACCAGATCAATGACAGTTCCCTTGGCGTTGCCAGCTTCCTCCTTGGCGTTAGAATATGGACGGTCTGGCGTCGTAAATAGATCTCCTTTTTTGGCATTCTCCTCATGTGTTTTCATGGGGCCGAATTCCATTTTCATCATCAGCATCCCCACCATCATGACGATTGTCAAAAGCGCATAAAAATTATAAGGGATTGCCCGGATAAAGATAGAGAATCCATCCTCCCCTTTTACAAATCCGGTCACTGCGGCCGCCCAGGAAGAAATAGGAGCGATAATGCAGACTGGGGCCGCCGTGGCGTCAATCAGATAGGACAGCTTCGCCCGGGAAATATTATGTTTGTCTGTCACAGGTCGCATGACGCTTCCCACTGTCAGACAGTTGAAATAATCGTCGATAAAAATCAGCACGCCCAGTAGGATTGTGGCAAGCTGTGCGCCTACCCGGCTCTTAATATGTACGCTTGCCCAGCGTCCGAATGCCGCGGAACCGCCTGCTTGATTCATCATGCATACCATAATGCCCAAAATTACAAGAAATACCAAGATTCCTACGTTATAACTGTCAGAGAGTACGCCGATGATTCCATCCTGGAACACATGAGTAATGGTTTTCTCAAACGTAAAACCGGAATAAAATAAGCCTCCGATTAATATCCCGATAAACAGGGAGCTGTATACTTCCTTGGTGATCAGCGCAAGGACGATTGCCACGATGGGAGGCACCAGCGCCCAAAATGTCGCAAACATGGCAGGGATATATTCTTCTGTTTCCTCTGCTGCAAATACAAGCAGCGGGCTACAGACAGCCAGCAGTATCACGGCGGATGCGGCTAGGGTTAGTGATCTTTTTGTTTTTTTCATTTGTCTTGTCTCTCCTTATATAAGAGCTGCCGCTTTTCTGATATCTTCAAAGCGGCAGCTCTTTTTATTTCTGCTTTACATATCCTATGAATTTATTCTGATACAGGATCTGGATATATTTTACAAGTCTTGGAACCACGGGTTCAGCCTCTTTGCCAAACTGTGCAGACACAAGCTTTGAAATCTCATATACATTCCGCTGCCCATCCATCTGCCGCCATACATAGCTTCCATATTCATCCAAAGAGATATGACTGATGCGTGGCTTTTTAAATATCTTCTGTGCAATCCAGTTATATAATCCCCTGTTCACTACATGAACAGTAACCTTGCCTTTGTTATCGGCATCCCAAGTGTATGCAGGATTGCATACCGGAATAAAATCCATAAAATTCTTTTTTGTTCTGCCCACGGATTCTCCTTTAAACGTTATGCTTTTTTCGTTTTACGAAAACAGAATTGCCAAAGGGAAAGGGTCAACAATGCGAAAGCGGCAAGTCCGATAATATTGCCGACATTTGCATTTGACAGCGCCGGAATAAGCCCTGGAAGGAATCCGCCAACAATCTCGCTTACATTGGATTCGCCAACTGGGATAATTGCCAGGATCGCCAAGAAGATGCCTACAAGCCCTTCTCCTGCGATCAGTCCGGAGGAATATAAAATTCCATTAGAGTCAGCATCCTTTTTTTGTTTTTCATTGAGATTCTTTCTCTTCTCAATGATCCATTTTACAATGCCGCCGACCATCATCGGGGTACTTAAATGAATCGGAAGGTATAAGCCGATAGCGAATGGAAGTACCGGGATTCCAAGGATCTCCACAACAATAGCGATGAATGCGCCAATGCCCACCAAGGTCCAGGGAAGATTGCCTCCCATAACGCCTTCTACGATCATTTTCATCAGGGTTGCCTGCGGAGCAGGAAGCTCTGTGGAGCCGTAACCCCAGGCAATGTGAAGCAGATACAATACGCCGCCGATAGCCAGAGAAGATGCGAGGACGCCAATGATCTCGCCGATCTGCTGTTTCTTAGGCGTTGCTCCTAAAATATAACCTGTTTTTAAGTCCTGCGAGGTGTCTCCTGCAATTGCTGCCACGATACAGATCACGCCTCCGATTGCGATTGCCGCAATCATGCCGCCTTGTCCGGTAGAACCAGTTGCTTTTAAAGCGATGGTAGCAACCAGCAAAGTGGCAATGGTCATACCCGAAACGGGGTTGTTGCTGCTTCCCACAAGTCCAACCATGCGTGAAGAAACGGTTGCGAAAAAGAAACCGAAAATCACAATCAGGAATGCTCCAAACAGGTTGATGGGGATCACTGGCACAATCCAGATGGCAAGCGCCAGTATGACGATGCCGCCAAGAATAACCTTGATATTGAGATCCTGATTGGTGCGCTCGTCTGATGCAACGCCCTTTCCAAAGCCTTTTAATGCCTCGCGGAATGTTTTTACAATCAATGGCAGTGATTTTATCAGGCTCAATACGCCGCCGCAGGCAACGGCGCCGGCGCCGATATACTTAATATAATTGCTCCAGATTGCAAAAGAACCGCCCGTTGCATATAATTCGGAAATGGTGACGTCTGCTGGGAACAACACGATATTTGGTCCGAATAAAACGATCAAAGGCATTAAGACGAACCAACCTAGGATGCCGCCGCAGAATAAGTAAGAGGAAATCTTTGGCCCGCAAATGTATCCCACGCCTAAAAGGGCTGGAAGCACGTCCATGCCGACGCCAGATCCTTTGTATGCCGGAATTTCATAATGTACCTCGCTTGGAAACAGCTTGAGGCCGTCGGTGATAAACTTATAAGCTGCCGCTATGCCAAGTCCGGCAAATACGGTAGAAGCTTTATCGCCGCCTTCTTCTCCTGCCATCAATACTTCTGCGCAAGCTTTGCCTTCTGGATAGGGAAGCGTGCCGTGCTCCTGCACGATCAGTGCTTTTCTAAGCGGAACCATGAACAGAATTCCAAGTGCGCCGCCGATAAATGCGATAACTGCAATTTCAATCAGGGAAGGCGCTGAGGTTCCCCATTCGCTTGCCCATAAGAATAATGCCGGCAGCGTAAAGATTGCCCCAGCCGCTACGGATTCTCCTGCGGAACCAATGGTTTGCACCATGTTATTTTCAAGGATGGAATCCTTTCTTAATATTTTCCGGATGATTCCCATGGAAATTACGGCTGCCGGAATGGATGCTGATACCGTCATCCCCACACGGAGGCCTAGGTATGCATTTGCTCCGCCGAACACAATTGCCAGAATAATTCCTAATATAATGGAAGTGGTTGTAAACTCCGGAAGTGTCTTGTTGGCGGGAACAAAAGGTTTAAAATCTTTGTTCTCATTCATTTTGAATTTACTCTCCTTTATTTTATTTTTTTTATTTTAACAAGTTTTTAACAATTTGTCTACTTTATTTAATATTTAGTTTTCTTTTTTGGCAAATAATGCTAAAGCAAATGTCTTTACCTGTTCAAAAGGTCTTGCCGCATCAGCGGAAAGACCTTTTGAACAAGTAAATTTGCAATCATAACAATAGCAGGAAAAACTACGCCTGCGACCACCCAAATGACCCAGCTATATTCCCACTGATTCGTAGCAAGACTATATCCTAGTATAACCCACGCTAAATACCAATCTGTTTTGCTGGCCTGATTTTCCGATAGTACATGGTAAAAATCCTCAATGTACCCCGGTACACCTCCGGTTTTTGCCATGCACTCTCGAACAATCATTCTCAACGAAACAGATGGGTATTTAACGTGGGTTATACTAGGTATATTGCGGTGGTAATTAGCCAATAAGAAGCAGAGATGGCTGCCATGGCAGATTGATTCTTTTTTTACCTTTGAATAATCACCCTCTTGTAACAATTTTTCAAAGCTTGCCCATACGATGCCGCTGCTGACAAAGAAAAATATGCCAATGCCTGCAAAAACAAACGAGACAGACAGCAGAATCATCATCAGCAACTGATTGTCAACATCAAAGACTGCGCCCCCACCCATTTTGAAACGGATTGTCTTGTGACATTGAGTTGTTCTGCTAATTCTTCTTGTGACCAGCCAGCTTTTTTTCGAAGCTGTATCAGCTTATCTCCAAAAATCATTATGATATCCTCCTTGTAATTATTATGCGTTTATTTTAACATTTTATCGGGTTGCATACTATCACTGAGAGCCATTCAATGTGTCAACTGTAAGTTGCGTTGATTCTGCTGATGACAAATTAAACCTTACGGAAATGTAAGATAAATGTAAGATAAACGCAGTGAAGTTTTAAGAAAAATGAGTTAATCTAATAAGGAAATCTACAGGATCCCTTTAAGCCATGCGGCAGTATAAAGGAAATCCACAGGATCCCTTAATGCCATATGGCAGTATTAAGGAAATCTTAAGAATTTTTATGAAGAAAACGCAAGAATATTTTCGTTTAATTAAATAGGAAAAACTTTAGGAGAAAGAGAAACGTATGAGAGAGATTACTTTTACCGTGCCATGTTACAATTCAGAAGACTACATGGAACGATGCATTGATACTTTATTGACTGCAGACGAACAGGCTGAAATTATTATTGTCGATGATGGATCTACGGACCGCACGGCAGAAATTGCAGACAATTATGCTAGAAATTATCCAGAGATTGTCCGCGTCATTCACCAGGAGAACGGCGGTCACGGCGCCGGAGTCAACGCAGGGCTTGCCCAGGCAACAGGAAAATATTTTAAAGTGGTAGATTCCGACGACTGGTTAGATCCAAAAGAGCTGAAAAAACTTCTAAAAAAAATCAAACAGTGGGAAGAGCATGATGTCACTGTGGATTTGGTGATCTGCAATTATTTATACGATCACTACTATGAAAATAAAGTCAAACGCATGGGCTATCGGAACGTGTTCAAAGAGAACCAAGTATGCGGCTGGGCTGACTTAAAACAGTTCCGTCCTTCCCAGTATCTGGTGATGCATTCTTTATTTTATCGTACAGAAGTGTTAAGACAGTCTGGCGTCAAGCTTCCAAGACATACCTTTTATGTGGACAATATCTTTGCCAACCAGCCGCTGCCCTATGTGGAAAGCTTGTGTTATCTGAATCTTGATTTATATCATTACTTTCTTGGCAGGGAGGACCAGTCTGTAAATGAGAAAGTTTTGATGAAGCGGATAGACCAGCAGATCCGGGTGACTAAGATGGTGTCAGTCTGTACGGACTTAGAGGAGCTACAAAGAAAGAATCCAAAGCTTGCCGCCTACCTGGTGCGAAACATTTCCATAATGATGGCGATCTCATCGATTCATTTGCTGCTGATCGGCACGCCGGAGGCGTGGGAAAAGCGGGAAATGCTTTGGAATTTTGTAAAAAACCATGATCGCAGGCTGTATCATGTACTGAAGCGGAAAACGGTAAGCGGCTTGACTTATCTGCCAGGAAGAGTGGGAGCGGCGCTTACGCTGACAGGCTACAGAGCGGCGCAGAAATTTTATCACTTCAACTAGAAATAAGGCATATGCTGTAAAGGAAATTTAGAGTGAAAGACAAAAGAGAGGTTCACAGAATGGAACAGATTTATTTTGCATTGGTTGACACGCCAGGTTTTTTTGCTTCGATTATCCGCCGGGTGACGGGAATTGATTATATTCATGTAGTGTTATCTATGGATGAGAGGCTGCGAGAGGCGTACAGCGTGGGCAGGCGCAATCCGGCGATACCGCTATTGGCAGGATTTGAAAAAGAAGATACACAGAAGATTGAACGGCAGTTTCCCACGGCAAGGTATAAAATTGTCAGCCTGGAATGCACCAAAGAACAGAAGATCCAAATCGCCAGGCAGCTTAAGGAATGTTATCAAAAAAGATTTCAATATCATTATTGTGTCTTAGGGCTGCCTATGATATTATTGAATATACCATTTTACCAGAAAAACCATTATACGTGCTCGTCCTTTACGGCGAATCTTCTTAAGGAGAATGGGATAGAGCTTTTTGAAAAGCATTTTTCACTGGTAACCCCCAGAGATTTTTATGAGCTGGAGCAGACTCATGTGATTTATGAGGGAACCTTACATAAATTCAACAGGATGAACGGCTGTTATAAAACAGAGCGTATTGGCATGTTTCGTCAAATGTGGCGGAAGTTATCTTATGCAATGAATGGAGTCTATTTATGAATCGGAAAAACATTATCAGCGCCGTCATTTTCATTCTACTGGCGGCTTTGACTTTCAGCGCAATATTTAAGGGAAATGATATGACGGCAGTGTTTGCGGCAATGAATAAACTGCATCCGGCATACCTGATTGCAGCTATGGCGACAGCGTTTTTCTTTGTCTCGGCAGAAGGATTTATGATCTGCTATCTGCTCCGCTGCCTGAATTACAAGACGACCGCAGCCACATGCGTCAAATATTCTTTTGTAGGATTCTTTTTTTCTGGCATTACCCCATCTGCCACCGGGGGCCAGCCCATGCAGCTTTACTACATGAAAAAAGAAGGGCATAAGGTATCAGACAGCACCGTGGTATTGATGACGGTAGCCGTGATTTATAAACTTGTCCTAGTAGTGATGGGGCTTGGGATTTTGATTTTTTGTTACCAGCCGTTGGCGCAATACCTGAAAGGCTACCTATATCTGTATTATCTGGGGTTGTTTTTAAATACGGCGTTGGTGGTGGTTCTTTTATTTATCATGATAAGCCCGAAATGTTTTAAAGGGATCGTGGTGGGGGGAGAGAATCTTCTCAAAAAATTCCGCATTCTGAAACATTCTAGACGGCGCACGGAAAGACTGATTGATATGGCGGACCAGTACCATGAGGCGGTGCTGTTCTTTTTGAAAAATAAAGGGAAGATCGGCGTGGTGATTGCATTCACCGTTGTGCAGCGGTGCAGCGTGTTTTTCTTGACGTGGCTGATTTACCAAGGGCTTTCCTTAGACGGCGTAACGGCATTTACGGTGATGAGCCTGCAGGCGTCGATCTATATCGCAGTGGATATGCTGCCCTTGCCTGGGGCGCAGGGGATCACGGAGCTAATGTATAAAACGGCGTTTTTTCAAATCTTTCCCGGAGCCAGCCTTACGGCGTCTATGTGCATTACCAGAGGACTGAATTTTTATATGGTGCTGGTTGTCAGCGCATTGGTGAGCGTTTGGTGTCATTTTGGAATGAAGCGGCGCAGCGGCAATTGCCTGGCTGCGAAATAGCGTTTGCGTCCAGATGACGGCGTAGGAATAAAAGAGCGAGGGCGTCGCACATTCATTGATATGAAGAATGTGCGGCGCCCTTGTGATTTGTGAGGTGGCTGCAAGAGAACAGGGAGAATTTCTTATTTGTTCAAATATGGAAATTATTTTTTTGAGACCATTCCCAAGGCTCAAACATCTAATTAGTGTAAATACAAAAAAGCTGGCCAGCAGAAAGGACAGATATGAAGAAAGAACAGTTAGGACAATTGATTATCGCTTCGGAAGAAACGCTTTATCATGTGGCTAAGACATTGCTCTACAGTGATGCGGATTGTGCGGATGCGATACAGGAAACTATTGTAAAAGCCTTTACAAACCTGCATACCCTGCGGCAGGATTCCTATGCAAAGACCTGGCTTGTAAGGATATTGATTAACGAATGTTATGCTTTTATGCGCAGGGAAAAGCGAGTGGTGCCACTGGAAGATTACCAATGTCAAGAGACGGCGGCAGAACATGAGGACTATTCGGACTTGTATGAGGCGATCCGGCAGCTTCCGGATAAAATCAGGATTTGCGTTACGCTCTATTACCTGGAAGGGTACAGCGTGAAGGAAACCGCAAAGCTGCTAGATGTCACAGAAAGCGCCGTCAAGAACCGCCTGGCAAGGGCAAGGACGATGATGCGTACGGAGTTGCAGCGGGCTGTGACATAGCAGGGATCGGGAATTATTTCGGAAATGGAGGACGGACTATGAGATTAGAAAATATCAAATATGATTTTCCCAAAATGCCAGAGGAGATGAAGAACATGATAGAAAGAGAAGTAGAGAAACAGATAAGAACAGAACAGCCCAAAATTGTAAAGAACAGATGGACGGCAGGCAAGACGATTGCAGCATCCCTTGCAGCAGTGATGCTCTGTGGCACGACCGTGTTTGCAGGAGTAGGCATCTATCGGATGCAGCAGGAAAAAGTTGGAGAGCATGGAGTGAACGTAAGCATTGCGGGAGAAGAGAACCAGGATGCGAGGATGGATACGCAGGAACAGATCGAGACCACAAAGGTCGTTTCCATTCCCGATGTGAAATTAGAAGTCGGCTATATCCCCGAGGGAATGGTCAAGATGGAGCAAGGGAAGTACAGTTATGAAAATGCGTTGCACAAAGGCGGCGTATCCATGGTATTTTACCGGATGGATACAGGAGATGACAAGTTCAAAATGCAGCATGGGGACGTACTTTCCAGTGAGGAGTTTTCTGTAGGCGGGCATGATGGGGTTTATCTCGAATATCCTAGCTTGTGCGAAGATGAGATTACATTTAACCAGAAAATTTACCTGGCGTTCACAGACGTCCATTATGTGATGGAGATGTTTGTGGCATCAGACGTAACCAAAGAGGAAGCCTTGAAGATAACAGAAAATGTAAAACTCGTGCCTATAGAAGACGCGCAAGAGGAAGAGATTGTGGTAGCCCAGGACTGGAGCGCTTATCAGGAAAGCCTGGACAATTCTTTTGAGGAATCCGAGGAGTCATATCAAATGAAGCTCTCTGCTTCCAAAGAGGAAATGAAAAATACCCATGCCATTGGCGATAGCTTTGCGCTAAACGACGAGGGCCTTGCCGTCAAAGTCTCAGACGTGAAAGTGGCGGATGATTTCAGTTTGTTAGATCCGTCATTGGTGGATGAGGATATGCGCAAAGAATTAGATAAGAATGGAAAGCTGCGTTCTGCAACGATCCGTTATATCAAGGATGGTGATTTGGATTCTCTGAGCCAGGAAGTGAAGTCTCGGGAAGTGTCTCAAAAGTTGATATATGCGACAGTGGAATACACGAACACAGGAGAGGGAGAAATGTCAGACGTGCTGTTCTTTAGCGATATGGCGCGAATTACTGAAGTGGACGGACAGATGCAGATTCAGACAGAGGAACAACCAGGCGAAGGAGACGAGTGGGAACATGCAATCAATAACGGATTGTCGTCTTCATGGGAGATGTGCTACTATGACGTCCATGGAGGAGAACGGGGGAATAACTATATTCCAAGCATCAAGCCAGGAGAAACTGTAACTGTGCATATGGCGTGGATTGCGACGGAAGAGGAGTTAGGAAGCCTGTATCTGAGCTTTGATACCAGCGGCGGCTCTGAGTTCACTGATTCCTCTCTGAAAATTGGTTATGTAGATATCCGTCAGCAGTAAGCATGGCGCCCGGGGCTGTTGCAATTTTGCAACAGCCCATTTTTTGATGTCTGTGTTGTGTTTTAAGTATTTCTCAGGGTATAATATTACTCTGGCGGTTAAATAGCACGGTTTTTACGGATCAAAATTTCTATTTGCCACGTTGTCATCAGTCGTTGTAGCCCTCGCTACCACTCATTCTTCCGCCTTGCAGATGAAAATTTGTTCTGTCTAAAGTTCTGCAATATTTAACCGCCGCAGCAATAATAAATTATTTTTGCTTTGGATAAAGCCTTTTGTATTTGCGAGACGTTATATCAATAGACATGATAGTGATTTTTGAAATAGCCCAGTGAAAGTTGGGGGCAAAACAGGGAGAGCACGGGAGGCATGGCAGATGAAGAGACTCTTGGATGACAGAGAGATGATTCGTGAGATCCACAGAGGGAAGAAAGAATATCTGAATACCATTGTGGAGAAGTATTATGACGATATATACCGTTTCTGTTGCTATCAGGTGGGAAACAGACAGGACGCATGGGATTTGGCGCAGGAGACATTCCTGCATTTTATCAAGCATGTGGATCAATATCATTATAAAAATCTAAAAGGGTATCTTCTGACAACGGCAAGAAATGTATGCGTCGATTTTTTTCGAAAGTGCCAGCGCAGGAACCAGCAGGAACTGGAGCTTGATGCAGCGTTGCAACGGCCGGGGCAGGAACTGTTAAGCTTTCGCACCAGCCAGGAGGAATTGATTGTCAGCGTGGAGGAATTGAGCCGCCAGCTTCCGTCTATGCAGCGGGAAGCGGTAATTTTATATTATGGTTATGGTTATAAATACCGGGAGATAGCTCATATGACAGGGACTGGGATTGCCACTGCCAAATCCAGGGTCCGGCAGGGAACAGAGAAGTTGAGACGAATTGCGGTAAAGGAGGAATTTTGTGAGGAATAAGGGAATGCAATTAGAAGAAATTCACATAGATCAGAAGAAAAAGGCAATTGCTCTGGAGCAGCTTAGACAAGCAGTAAAGGAAAAAGAAATTTCTTACAGTCCTTCTGTTGCGTCTGTGGTGTTGGGGCAGATGAAGTATCTTTCGCTGTCTGCGCTTGGCGGACAGTTGATCTGTCTGTTGCTGATTTTTGGTGCCTGTGCGTATCTGGAAGGCAGCAAAGCGCAAATGATGACATGGCTAGGAACGGGGTCTGTGTTTGCCTCCATTCTTGGCGTCTTTCTGATGTTAGAATTGTGCCGCAGCAGCTCTTATCACATGCTGGAGCTAGAACAGAGCTGTTATTTAAACATCAAGCAGCTTTGGTGTGTCAAAATGCTGATTTTCGGATCTCTGGACCTGCTGCTCTTAACGGTTTTGATTGGGGGGATTTCAAAGAACGTGTCTTGCGGGCTCTTTGCGGTGGCGTTGTATCTGTTGGTGCCGTTCGTGATTTCTAACGGGCTGCAGCTTCTGGTATTTACGATGTTTCGCAGGGGAAAGCGGGAATATTTGCAGATGTGCGCCGCAGTGCTTGTCAGCCTGCTTTCCCTGGCTCCCTTAGATATGCCAGAGCTTTATACGTTTGCCTGTTTGGGCTTTTGGGGGATGGCGTTACTTTTTGGAACGGTGCTTTTAATAGCGGAAATTGTCTGGCTGTATCGTTCGCTTTGCAGTGGCGGCGATCTGCGTCTGATGGACTTGTGCTGAGGAAGGAGCGAAGAAATGGCAAGGTTACGATTGGAGAACGTGGGAAAATCTTATAAAGGCGTGCCGGCAGTGGCGGAGTTAGAGTATACCTTTCATAAGGGCATTTATGGCCTCTTGGGAGCGAACGGCGCTGGAAAAACCACGTTAATCCGTATGATAGTCGGAGTTCTGCGGCCGGATTTTGGCAGAATCCTCTGCGGTCAGCAGGAGATTTCTTCGATGGGCGGAGAGTACCGCAGAATGTTGGGCTATCTGCCGCAGGAATTTGGATATTATCCTGGCTTTACCGTGCTCCGTTATCTGAGTTATCTGGCGGAACTCAAAGCAGTGCCCCCAGAACTTGCCAGGGAGCGGATTGAGGAGCTTTTAGAACAGGTTGGGCTTAAGGAAGTGAAAAAGGAGCGCATGAAAAACCTTTCGGGCGGAATGCTGCGCCGGGTAGGCATTGCGCAGGCCATGCTCAATGATCCAAAGATTTTGGTGATGGATGAGCCTACGGCCGGACTGGATCCCAGGGAGCGCATTCGCTTTCGGAATTTAATCACCTCCCTGGGAAGAGAACGGACAGTCATTCTGTCTTCCCATATCGTTTCCGATATGGAGTATGCCGCAGATGAGATTTTACTGATGAGATTTGGGAGGCAAGTGGCAGACGGTTCGGTACACAAGCTTTGCCAGACTGTCAGCGGCAAGGTATGGGAGAGCATGGAGACGCCAGAAACTGCTGATCGGCTCAATCAGCAGTTCGTAGTCAGCAGCGTCAAGAATATGGAGGATGGAACTATTTGCGTCAGGATCATAGCAGATCAAAGGCCCAGGGAGCATGCCGTGCCGGCGGAGCCTGGTCTGGAGGACGTTTTCTTGTATTACTCCGGCGGTTGAGAAGAATAGCGTCAAAAAGGATCATTAACAAGAAAACAGGGTAGGGGGCTTGCAGTGTGCGGTTATGGGTCATGGAGATAAGAAAGATTCTAGGACGGCCAATATTAAATTTGGGTTTATGCCTGCTTATGGCGTTTCTGATGTTTGCCTTTTGGGTGGATGCGTCCAAAAGCCGGGCAGAGATTGATGGAAAAGTGTATTATGGAATTTCTGCCATTGAAGCGAACCGCAGGCTTGCGAAAGAGTACGAGGGGAATTTGACCTTAGAAAAAATCGAGCAGATTGTGGGGCGGTTTGGTCTTTCTGGCTTTATTCGCCAAGAAGAACAGGAATTTTCCAGGGTGCGGGAAGGGAATTTCTGCAATCAATGGGTCACAAATAATCTCACTGATTTTTACGATACCAAAGAAGTGCCTGAGAGGTTTATGGAGGGCAGGCGGTGGCAAGAATACGGAAAACATTTTTTGCAAACCGAGCAGTTGCGGGAAGACCGCAAAGATTGTCAGAAAAAAGAGATGAAGTTTGGTTATACGGAAGGGTGGAACTACTTCCATGGTATTTGGAGCTGGTCAGTCCTAGCGTTGAATGTCTGGCTGATTCTGATTGCGGCGCCAGTGTTTTCGGAGGAATACAACAGGAAAACGATTCACGTCTTGCTAGCGACAGCTCATGGAACGTGGAAAGATGTATGGGCGAAAATTGCCGCATGTATGGCAGTGGCGATTACAGCGTTTTTGGCAGTTACCTTTCTCTTGTTTGGCATCACTGCCGCTGTCTATGGCTTGGACGGACTTACCGCCAGTGCAGGGATGATTGATTTCCGCGCACTTTTTGGAGGCATGGAGCTGAACGTGGCGCAGTTTTCTCTTTTGACGTTTGGGGCGAAGCTGGCGGCAGTCTGTTTGAATATTTGCGTTACACTGTTTTTCTCTTCCAGATGCAGGAGGAGCATGTCAGCGGCAGTATTTCGCCTGTTGATGTTTTATCCGCTGTCCTGGCTAATGAACGAGTTCATCTATCAAATGCTTTTTGACCTGATCTATGACAACGGGATCCTATATGAATTCTGGGGGTGGCTGTCTTTGGATTTATTAAGCGTTCTCTGTATTTCTACCACGTACTATCTGTCTTGGTCGGCAGTCATTGGAGTTCCGCCTAATTGGGCGGGGGCGGTATTTGTGGTGCTGGCGGCAGTGATGACGGGATGTATTTGGAGGGTCTTTGTGAATTATCGAAAGGGTGAATAAAATTGCAAAACAGGAAAGCTTAAAAAAATCTCTATTGACAGACGCACTTTGGTGTGCTAAAATGCATACAATCTAGTAGATATAAATTAAATTAAGAACAAAGTCAATGAGCAAAAGTAGTACCATGGAAAGGGACCTTACAGAGAGTTATCGGCTGGTGGAAGATAGCAGGGACATTTTATGGGAATGGGTTTGTGAGATGCAAAGCGAAATCATAGTAGCGGCTGCCGTGTCCTCACGTTACAGGGGTAAGATATCATGTGTATCGGATTGAGATTATAGAATTGGTGGCGGATATTTCTAATTTGAAGTATCCGTTTTTTTATTCTAGTAGGAAATTTTGCTAAAATTGCCTAGAAGGATTAGCGCCATTTCTATAGTGAAACAGGGTGGCACCACGGTAAGCATCGTCCCTGGCAAAAGCTGTTATCAGCTTTGCCAGGGATTTTTGTTTGTAAAAATTTAAAACAGGAGGATTAGAAAGATGGAACATATGGATCAAAGATATTTTGGCGAGTTTGGCGGACAGTTTGTGGCAGAGTCGTTGATGAATTGTTTGCGGGAGTTAGATTTGGCTTATGAAGAGGCGATTCATGAGGAGGCATTCTTAAGGCAGTATGAGTATTACATGAGGCAGTATGTGGGTAGAGAGAATCCGTTGTATTATGCAGAAAATTTAAGCCGTGGCTACGGTGCGAAAATATACCTCAAACGGGAAGATCTGAATCATACTGGGGCGCATAAGATCAATAACGTGATTGGACAGATGCTGCTTGCAAAGCGGATGGGAAAGAAAAAGGTCATTGCGGAGACTGGAGCCGGGCAACATGGCGTGGCTACGGCGACTGGGGCAGCTCTTTTTAATATGGAATGTACTGTCTATATGGGAGAAGAAGACATGCAGCGGCAGGCGTTAAACGTATTGCGCATGGAAATGCTTGGAAGCAAAGTGGAATGTGTAAAGACAGGGAGCCGTACGCTCAAAGACGCCACAAACGTGGCGATTCGCAGCTGGGCAAAGACAGCGCAGGATACTTTTTATGTGATTGGGTCTGCAGTGGGTCCATATCCTTATCCAAAGATTGTCAAAGAGTTCCAGAGCGTGATCAGCAAGGAGAGCAAGAAACAGATCCTGAAAGCTGAGGGCAGATTGCCAGACGTAGTGATGGCATGCGTGGGAGGTGGCTCCAATTCGATCGGCATGTTTGCCGATTTTATAGAGGAGCCATCTGTAAAGCTAATCGGCGTCGAGGCGGCTGGTCTTGGAATCGAGACTGGAAAACATGCAAGCGCAATGGCGCTGGGACAGCCAGGAGTCCTGCACGGAATGCGGTCGTATTTATTACAGGATGAGAATGGAAATATCCAGATTGCCCATTCCATTTCAGCCGGGCTGGACTATCCAGGAGTAGGGCCAGAACATGCCTGCTTAAAGGACAGCGGCCGGGCGCAATATGTATCCATTACTGATCAGGAGGCTATGGATGCGCTTTTAGAGCTTTGCCGTCTCGAAGGAATTATCCCGGCAATTGAGAGCGCCCATGCGATCGCCTATGCCAAAAAGCAGGCAAAACTTATGGGAGACGATGGAATTATGATAGTATGCTTGTCTGGACGTGGAGACAAGGATGTGCATACGGTGGCAGATTATCTTGCAGGCCGTGGATATTTGAATTAGATTATAAACGATGGAGGTAAAGAGATGGAAAATAGAATCGAGCAGAAAATGCAGCAGCTAAAGCAAAAGGGCAAGAAAGCATTTATCACATATATGATGGCAGGGCATCCTGACATGGAAAAATGTAAATCGCTTATTCAGGCGCAAGAACATGCGGGTGTTGATGTTTTGGAACTGGGGATCCCATTTTCCGATCCAGTGGCGGATGGCGCGGTGATACAGGACGCATCCTATCGCTGCCTTGCGCATGGCGTCAATCTCAAAAAAGTATTTGCGCTGACAAAGGAGCTAAGAGGGGAAGGGACAGAGCTTGCGATTGTGTTTAGGATGTATTATAATACGGCCCTGCATTTTGGGCTGGAAAAGTTTGTGGAAGAGTGTATTTTAAATGGCGTAGACGGCATTGTGATCCCAGATCTGCCCCTGGAGGAGCAAGGGGAGCTGAAAAGGCTTCTGGAAAAAGAAAGGGCTCCCCTCTTGATACAGATGGCATCCCCAATGTCGGGAGAGAGGCTCCCTAGGATTTTAAAGGGAGCAAAGGGATTTGCGTACTGCGAAACCGGCAGCGACGCCGTAGGGCAGAGCGAAAGTGTTCGCAGAGAGAGTGCGTTTTATCTTGCACAGGTGAAACAGATTGCAAAAATCCCGGTAATGATGGAGGTTGAGCAGGCGGGAGACGCCTCATGTTTGAAGGACGTTGTCGACGGCGTGATTGTGAGAGCTGGTTTTATCAGCCTATTAGAGGAAAACAATTACAATCAGGCAGCCGTAATTGAATATTGCGCTGCATCTAAAAGGATGTTAGAGGAGTTTTGAGGGAAAAACGACTTGTTTGTTGTTTGAGTTTCCCCCTTTTGCAATTCATAGTGTAAAAATGTTTCTTTCACAATGTGATAAAAACACTTTGCACATAAAAGCGGGGCTGTCGCACGAGTGTATTTGCCTGTTTGAAAGGTCTTGCCGCTCATGCGGCAAAGACAGAATGCACAAAAATCACTCTGGAAAGCTAGCTTTCCAGAGTGACTTTTGTGCATTTTGTTTGCATTGCTTTGCAATGGAAACCTTTCAAACAGGCAAATACATTCGTGCGACAGCCCTTTTGGAATTATGAATTACAAAAATGGGGAAACTCAAAGTTTACTGACATTGACACGGCTTGTATTTCATGCTATGATCTAGTTTAGAATTAAGTGGCGATAAAGTACAAATTGACAGAAACAGAATATCGTTTGAAAGGGTAGCTGAATGGAACATGGAGGAGGCGCTGAGCAGTCAGCAATTCTTCCATGTTTTATCTTATAGGATTAGAGTGTCAAAAGGTCTGAATTTCCCTTGCAGGTTATTTTACCAATCTAGCACAACAATATCCGGTCAACGATGCGGAGGAGGAGAAAATGTCGCTGAAGCAGGCTTGCTCATGCTGTTCCATGGCAGCCCTGTGCGTCTGAAGCGATGAAGGAGACAAAATGAATATTTTAACGGCAGAGCATTTATACAAATCTTATACCGCAGAGAGGATTCTTCTGAAAGATGCGGCGTTCAGTCTTCAGGAAGGCGAAAAAGTGGGGGTCATTGGAGTCAATGGCATGGGAAAATCGACGCTTCTTAAGCTTTTGGCAAGGACGGAAGAACCAGACCAGGGAACGGTGATTATGGGAAACCATGTGAAACTGGCATATTTGGAACAGTCCCCGGAGCTGGAAGATACAGACACGGTTTTAAAGGCGGCAATGAAAGGACTGGATCTGCAGGACATGGTACTGGAGAGCAAGGCGAAATCAATGCTCTTTGAGCTTGGATTTCCCGATTTTCATGAAACCATAAAATATTTGTCTGGCGGTCAGAAAAAACGGATCGCTCTAGCTAATAGGTTGTTACAGTCAGTGGAACTGTTGATTTTGGACGAGCCGACCAACCATTTGGACAATGAAATGTCCCAATGGCTGGAAGATACGCTGATGCGCTTCAAAGGGGCGATAGTGATGGTGACGCATGACCGTTATTTTCTTGATCGTATCGCAGACCGGATCGTGGAGGTGGAACGGGGCGGAATATACAGTTATCCCGGAAGCTATGCGGATTATGTGGCTTTAAAAATGCAGAAACAGAGTATGGAGCAGGCAAGCGAGCGCAAGCGGGCCAGCATTCTCAAGAAAGAGCTTGCCTGGCTGGCACGGGGCGCAAGAGCACGTTCTACGAAGCAGAAAGCTCATATCCAGCGGATTGAAGATCTGCTTGCGGCGGAGGGACCCGTAAAAGAGCAGGCAGTGGAGCTTTCCTCGGCGTCTTCTAGGATGGGAAAGAAGACCATCGAGCTTCAAGGCGTGGACAAATCTTATGGCGACCGGAAATTGATTGCAGATTTTTCCTATATATTTCTGAAAGGGGACCGGATCGGAATCGTGGGACCTAACGGGTGCGGCAAGTCCACGCTTCTCAAGATCATCTTAGGTCAAGTGCAGCCAGACGCTGGAACGGTGGAATTAGGAGATACGATTAAAATTGGATATTTTTCGCAGGACAACTCCCATATGCAGGAGTCAGTGAAAGCGATAGAATATGTCCGAAAAGAGGCGGAATATATTGATACTGGTAATGGAAAAATCAGCGCATCGATGCTGATGGAGCGTTTTCTTTTTGACGGAACGATGCAGTGGACCCCGATTGGCAAGCTTTCTGGCGGCGAACGCAGGAGACTGTATTTGCTGCGGGTGCTGATGGGCGCGCCCAACGTGCTGATTTTGGATGAGCCGACCAATGACCTGGATATCAAAACGCTGACGATCTTAGAAGATTATCTTGACGCCTTTGACGGGATTGTGATCATTGTTTCTCATGACCGCTATTTTTTAGAACGCCTGGCGCGGCGAATCTTTGCCTTTGAGGATCAAGGGCGACTGCAGCAGTATGAGGGCGGATATCTCGACTATGTGAAAGCGCGGCAAGTCTGGCAGCGTGAGAATTCTCAAGGGAAAAGGGGATCAGAAAACGGTGGTAATCCATCAAAAACGGCAGAAACCAGGAGTCAGAAAAGGAAACCAGGTCATAGAGAAAAGAAATTAAAATTTACCTATAAAGAACAGCGGGAATATGATACTATAGAACATGAGATCCAGGCTCTAGAGGAACAGCTAGAAGGATTGGAACAGGAGATGGCGGCAAATGCCACAAACTCTGTCAGGTTGTCGGATCTTATGAAGGAACAGGCGCAGGCGGAAGCGCTGCTGGAAGAAAAAATGGACCGTTGGGTATATTTGAATGATCTTGCAGAGAGAATCGCAGCGCAGAACGAAGAAAGATAAGCGCCCAATAAAACATGTCAGAGGAGGGAATTGTGGCAAAGGACAAAGAAATTAAGACGAATGCCATGCGGATTTTGGACAAAAAGAAAGTTTCTTATGAAGTGATCCAGTATGAATGCAAAGAGTTTGTCGATGGAATTCATACGGCGCAATTGACAGGCGCGCCTGTAGAACAGTCCTTTAAGACTTTGGTACTGCAGGGGAAGAGCCGCCGGCATTATGTGTTTGTACTGCCTGTGACGGGAGAAGTGCAATTAAAAGAAGCGGCAAAGCTTGCAGGAGAGAAGTCCATGGAAATGATTCCGCTAAAGGATATTACGCAGGTAACCGGGTATGTGCGGGGCGGTTGCAGTCCTTTGGGGATGAAAAAGCAGTATCCTGTGTTTTTACAGGAAGAGGCGCTCAATTATGAGAAAATCTACGTCAGCGGCGGGCGCATCGGCACGACGCTGTGTCTGGCGGTACAAGATTTGATCGCAGTGACTCAGGCAAAAACAGGCAGGTTTTAGATAGATTTACAGGCAGAGAGCATAACATTTGGGCTGTCGCACTTACATAGATTACAAGACTTTTTGAACAAGTGAATATATTAGCGCAACAGCCCCATTAAATTCAGCGCAAAGCCAGGAAAGGGGAAATAGTATGGCATATCAGATCATTACAGACGGTTCCTGTGATTTAGGCAGGGAAATCCCGGAAAAAACAGGGATCAAGGTGGTGCCGTTTTATGTTACGTTTGACGGACAGAACTATCAGAAAGAAATAGAAGAGCTTGGCGTCAGGGAGTTTTATCAGCAGATGGTAGATCACCCCAAGCAGTTTCCGAAATCATCTCTGCCCTCGGTACAGGATTATGTAGATGTGTTCACTCCTTATGCCAGAGCGGGCAGGGACATGATCTGCCTGTGCATTACCACCAAATTCAGCGGTTCTTATAATTCGGCGAAGACAGCGGCGGAACTTCTGGCAGAAGATTACCCGACAGTACGGATTCAAGTGGTGGACACCATGGTAAATACGGTCCTTCAGGGGATTTTGGTACTGGAAGCCGTGCGCATGCAGCAGGCGGGATTGTCCTTTGAGGAGACGCTTGCTGGCATTGAGCGCATCAAGGGCACGGGACGGATTATTTTTACTGTCGGAAATTATGAATATCTGATTCATGGGGGCAGGATCGGGAAAGTGATGGGAACGGCGGCTTCCACCTTGGGAATTAAGCCATTGATCATGCTGCGGGAGGGAGAAATATTTCCGACAGGCATTTGCAGAAGCCGCAAAAAAGCAATGAAACGCCTGATTGAGCAGACCAAGGAACATTTTGAGAAGATTGGGGAGTCGCCAGATGAGTATCAGATCGTTGTCGGATACGGTTATGATTACCAGGAAGCGCAAATGTTCCGGGATCAGCTCTTGGCGTCTTTACAGACGTATTCAAATTACAAAGCCATTGACATTTACCAGATCGGAGCAACCATCGGGGTCCATACAGGGCCTTACCCGATTGGCCTTGGGCTGGTCCGTAAATATGATAGAGGATGGAAAGAGGAATAGAAGATGCAGATAATCATTGTGGGCTGCGGAAACGTAGGAGCTACGCTTACCGAGCAGTTAAGTAAAGAAGGACATAATATCACAGTCATAGATGTGGACGGGCGCAGAGTAGAGGCAGTGGCAAACCAATATGACGTGATGGGGGTAGTGGGAAACGGCGCCAGCTTTTCCGTACAGAATGAAGCGGGCATTGAAGAGGCGGATTTGATGATTGCAGTGACGACTTCGGATGAGCTCAACATGCTTTCTTGCCTGATTGCCAGGAAAGCCGGGGGCTGCAGTACGATTGCCAGGGTTCGCAATCCAATCTATAATAAAGAAATTTCCTTTATCAAGGAGGAACTTGGGCTTTCGATGGTAATCAATCCAGAGTATGCGGCGGCGTGTGAGATTGCCCGTCTGCTGAAATTCCCCTCAGCTATTAAGGTCGATACCTTTGCCAAAGGAAGGGTGGAGCTTCTAAAATGCAAAATCAACGAGGGTTCCGTGCTCCATGGGCGTCCGCTTACTTATTTATCTGCAGGTCTCCATTGTGAAGTGCTGATTTGTACGGTGCAACGAGGGGACGAGGTCTTTATCCCGGATGGAAACTTCGTACTTCAGGAAAAGGACGTGATTTCCGTGGTTGCCTCCTCTAGAAAGGCAAACGACTTTTTTAAGAAAATCGGAATGGCGACGAACCGGATTAGGACTTGCATGATCATCGGAGGAGGAGAGACTACTTATTATCTTGCGAAACAACTGTTGTCGATGGGAATCGGGATCAAGATTATCGAACAGAGCAAGGAGCGCTGCAATGAGCTTAGCGAGTTGCTTCCCCAGGCGATGGTGATCTGCGGGGACGGCACGGAGCGGAACCTTCTTCAGGAGGAGGGGTTGCCCAAAGTTCATTCCTTCGTGTCTTGGACCAGCATGGACGAGGAAAATATTATGTTGAGCCTTTATGCCAAGAGCATTTCCAATGCCAAGACGATCACAAAGGTACATAGGATTGATTATGACAAAATTATAGACAGCCTGGATTTGGGGAGCGTGCTATATCCCAAGAATATCACGGCCGACTATATCTTGCAGTATGTGCGTGCCATGCAGAATTCTATAGGCAGCAATGTGGAGACTTTATACCAGCTCATAGAGGGCAAAGTAGAAGCGTTGGAATTCAGGGTGAATGAACAGTCCCGGCTCGTGGGGGTTCCCCTAAAGGAACTGCAGTTAAAGGATAATCTGCTGATTGCCTGCATCAACCGCAAAGGGGTGGTGATTACCCCGGGAGGGCAGGATTCCATTCAGATGGGAGATACCGTGGTGGTGGTAACCACTAATCAGGGATTTAATGATTTAAAGGATATTTTACGATAAGAGAGGAAGCAGAAGAAAGCGATGAATTATTCAATTATCAGATATATTCTTTGCCGTGTCCTGGAGTTTCAGGCAATCTTTTTGGCATTGCCTTGCCTGGCAGCTATTTATTATCGAGAGGAAGAAGGATTTGCATATGCGGCAGTGCTTTTGGCTTGCCTGCTTCTTGGGGTGGCAGGAAAGATCAAAAAGCCTAAGAGCACAGTGTTTTATGCCAAAGAAGGATTTGTGGCGGTTTCCTTAAGCTGGATGGCGCTCAGCGTTACGGGAGCGCTGCCTTTGTTTTTGTCCGGGGAATTTCCTTCTTATACGGATGCCTTATTTGAAACGATTTCTGGCCTGACTACCACCGGAGCTAGCATCTTGTCAGATGTGGAGGCGTTGTCTAAATGCAATCTTTTCTGGCGCAGCTTTACCCACTGGATTGGAGGGATGGGCGTATTGGTGCTGATTCTTGCCATTCTTCCCCTCGCCGGAGGTTATAACATGCATTTGATGCGGGCGGAAAGCCCGGGACCTACCGTCGGAAAGCTGGTGCCCCGGGTGCGGCATACCGCCCGGATTCTTTATGGAATTTATATTGTGATGACGGTGGTCCAGATTCTATTGCTGCTATTGTCAGGAATGCCGCCGTTTCATGCTATGACTTTGTCCTTTGGCACGGCGGGCACAGGGGGATTTGGCGTTTTGAACAGCAGTATTGGAAGCTATTCGATTGCCTCCCAAGCGATTATAACGTTATTTATGATTTTGTTCGGGGTCAATTTCAGCGTTTATTATCTGATCAGCGCCCGCAAGCCAAAGCAGGCGTTTTGTCATGAGGAAATGCGGTATTATCTCGGCATCATTTTTGCCGCTATCTTATTGATTGCCGTCAACATCCGGGGCAGCTTTTCCTCTGTGGCGGAAGCGTTTCATCATGCGGCTTTTCAGGTTGCTTCCATCATTACCACCACCGGATATTCTACGGCGGACTTCAATGCCTGGCCGGAGTTTTCCAAATTTATCCTGGTAGCGCTGATGTTTGTGGGTGCCTGTGCTGGAAGCACCGGGGGAGGAATCAAGGTATCCCGGGTGGTGATTATGCTCAAGCTGGTGAAAAACGAGCTCTCTCATCTGATTCATCCCAAGCGGGTGCGCCAGATACATTTTGAACATCATGTAGTAAGCAAAGATGTTCTGCGGTCAGTGTCTGTATTTTTTATCACCTATGCGTTAGTCTACGGGTGCTCGGTTCTCTTGATTTCGCTGGATAACCTGGATTTTACTACTAATTTTACGGCAGTGGCTGCCACTTTGAATAATATCGGGCCTGGACTGAACCAGGTAGGTCCTATGAGTAATTTTTCCGTATTTTCACAGCCGGCAAAATATGTGCTGATGTTTGACATGTTAGCGGGGCGGTTGGAGCTGTTTCCGTTGCTTTTGCTGTTTACCCCGGCCACCTGGAAACGGTCATAAAGAGGAAAGACCTGATCAACAGAAAAGAAGGGAAGTACACGATGCGCCAAATGGAATTTAAAATGGAACGGACCGGGCTTTTGAAAGAAGGGGACGTTTTGCCAGTGAGCGAGGGCAAGCTGCCAACCTCGTATTATTATACTTTGGGAAAGGCGTATGCGATGTCTGCAAATTATGCCTTTTCGGAGCGCCTGAAATCTAGTGAGGGCAGGGTGACAGAGATTCATGAGACGCCCAAGGGATATTTTGTGACGGTGGAATTCGATGAGTGAGAGGCGAAATGATCTATATCAGAAGAGAGAGTTGTTAAGAGAGTATTTAAAAAGCCTGGGGACTGTAGCAGTGGCATTTTCCGGCGGCGTCGATTCTGCGTATTTGTTAAAGGCTGCCCATGATGTCTTAAAAGAAAACGTATTAGCGGTCACGGTACATGCCCAGTCCTTTCCGGCAAGGGAACTGAAAGAAGCAAAGGAATTCTGCAACAGGCAAGGAATCCGGCAGGTGGTTTGTGAATTTGATGAATTGCAAATTCCAGGATTTGAGGAGAATCGTCCCAACCGATGCTATCTCTGTAAAAGGGAGCTGTTGGGAATGGTGGTGAAAATTGCCAAAGATTATCGAATTACACATGTGGCCGAGGGCTCCAATCTGGATGACGAGGGGGATTACAGGCCGGGGATGCAGGCGGTTTTTGAACTTGGGATCGTAAGCCCGTTAAGGCAAGCAGGGCTTGTCAAAAAAGAGATTCGCCTGTTGTCAAAGCAATGCGGACTGCCCACCTGGGATAAGCCCTCATTTGCCTGCCTTTCCTCGCGATTTGCATATGGAGAGGCCATTACCCGACAGAAGCTTGCCATGGTGGAGCAGGCAGAGCTGCTTTTGTGGAAGATGGGCTTTTCTCAAGTCCGTGTGCGTATGCATGGGGATTTGGCACGAATTGAAATTCCGGAGGCTGAGATCGAAAAGCTGATCGCCAGCGACAAACGAGAGCAGATTGCAGAAAGGTTCAAAGCCTTGGGCTTTTCCTATGTGACTGTGGATCTGCAAGGTTACCGGACAGGCAGCATGAATGAAAGCTTAAAGGGAGGAGACGAATGCACAACCAATTTTCAAGGACAAAATTGCTGATAGGCACGGACAAACTGGAACGTCTTAGCAGGGCGAGGGTAGCGGTCTTTGGCATTGGCGGCGTGGGAGGCTATGTGGCGGAGGCATTGGCGCGCAGCGGCGTGGGTGCATTGGACCTGATTGACAACGACAAGGTTAGCCTTACAAATCTGAACCGCCAGATCTATGCGCTGCACAGCACGATTGGAAGATATAAGGTGGATGTGGCAAAGGAACGGATTTTAGATATCAATCCCAAAGCGCAGGTGACAGGTTCTTGCACTTTCTATCTGCCGGAAACAGCGGATCAGTTTGATTTTGCCTCTTATGATTATGTGGTTGACGCCATCGACACGGTTACGGGCAAGCTGACGTTGATTCAACAGGCAGTGGAAGCGGGGACTGCGGTGATTAGCGCCATGGGGGCGGGGAATAAAATGGATCCCTCTGCATTCCAGGTGGCGGATATTTCTGAGACTTCCGTCTGTCCCTTAGCGAAAGTCATGCGCCGGGAGTTGAAAAAACGGGGGATTTCCCATGTGAAAGTGGTCTATTCGAAAGAGAAGCCGATCAAGCCCCAGGCAGCTAAGGAAACGCCCGAAGAAGCAAACGGACGCAGGCAGACGCCTGGCAGCATGGCTTTTGTGCCTGCTGCGGCAGGACTGATGATCGCTGCCGAAGTGGTAAGGGATTTGACGGGGGAACTCTAATGAATATAAAGAGCAACATGCCAAAGGATTTTTATAAACTGTTTTCCAGCAAATATCTGGATTATTATCAGCTTGCCGTAGTGGCGCTCTACGAGGAATCCAGCCAGTCCTATTCCGTGCTGGGATTGACGGAAGAGGAATGTCAAGAGGTGATCCGTGAGAAGATGACGACGTTCACCCTTGACTGGAGCCAGGAACAAATGGAGGACGAGGGGGAATTGCTGACCAGGGCAAACATGCCGTCGATGATGCTGCGGCGCTTAGAAGGATGGGGCTGGCTTCGGAAAGACTATGACGAGACATTGAATCAATATGTGGTCTCTTTCCCCAATTACAGTCAGATGTTTGCGGAGGTATTTCAGCGACTGCAGCGGGAAGACGACGGCATGGAGCGCAGCAGCATATTGGCGGTTTACAGTCATTTGTTTACTTATTACTCGGATTCCGAAAAAAACAATGAGATTTTAAAAAGCGCTCTATGCACTTCCAAGGCGCTTCAGCAAATGCTTGCCAACATGCAAGAGGGCATCCGGGGTTATTTTGAGGAACTTTCCAGGCGTAAGACATTTATCGGCATTCAGGAAGTGCTCGTTGATGAGATCAATAACAGCGACAGCAGGAAATATGCCATATTGACGACCACGGACAGTTTTTACCGCTATAAAGAAGAGGTCAAAGAACTGATTGACAAAAATCTTTCAGAAAATGAAATGCACAAACAGGCGTTTATCGCAAAAAGTGCAACGCTTGAGGAGGGATCCGTTGCTTGGCGCCGCAATCAAAAGGCTATTGAAATTTGCCAGGAAGCCATGGAACTTTTATTTCAGATTAATCGGGAATTTGACGGTATTGAGCGAAGATATCAAAAGCTTATCGACCAGAAGCGGGTGTTTGCCAAACGGGCGGCAGCCCGCATTCGCTATATTTTAGCTGAAGGAGACGAAGAAGACAGGACGAAGGCGCTCGTCAGGCTTTTGGATAACAGTAAAAACAGAGCGGAAATATTGGAGAGCCTAGGGCAGAATCTTGGGCTGACGCAGCGGTTTCATGTGATTAAAGAAAAGAGTTTTGCACGGCCGAGAAATGCGGTGAAGCGGGAATTTGAGCCGCAGGCTGTGGAGATTCAAAAAGAGGAGCAGGAGTTTGACGATTTTGTGGTCAAGCCTCTTTACACACAGGCGGAGATTGAATCGTTTCGCAAAAAGAACGAGCAGGACGGGGTGTTTTGGGTGACACAAGATACGGTTCACACCGTGCAAGATTTGGAAAAACTGCTGTTTGTATGGCAGGAAGCCACGGAAATTTCTGATCTTGACGTGGCGGCAGAGACCGGAGAAACCTTTGTCACCAAAGAAGGCTTTCGGTACTCTGCATTTTCCATCAGGAGGAATGGCGATGGTTAATTATATGGAACAATTATCAGTGACAGAAGCAGAAAAATTAAAAAAAACCATTGGAAGCTTGTTACGGCAGACCTGCATTCTGCAGGAAAAATACGATCCGGTGACATTGGCGCCTATCGATAATGAGCAGTATGAAATCTGCGTCAGGCACAGGCCGTTTCTGGAATCTTATTTTGAAGTGCTGGGATGCGAATTAGTACATGACGGGCAGGAGCATATTTTCCGTCTCATGGGGGAGGGAGCAGAGGCGGAGCCTGTTTCCAAGATATCCACGGTGCTGATCTTGCTGATAAAGATGATTTACCGGGATAAGATCATGGGCGACAATCTCTCTGCCACGGTGACAAATCTGGAAGAATTGAGGGAATATGGCAAAAATACCAATTTGCTGACCCGCAAATTGACAGATGCGGAATGGAATGAAGCGCTTTCGCTTATGAAAAGACATCAGATGATCGAGTATCCGGGGGCGTTGCGGGACATGGACGACCATACCCCGATCTATTTATACAGTACCATAAACTTATACTGCAGTTCTGCGATGATCCATGAGCTGCTGGAACGATACAGAGAGGAGAACGCCGGGGATGAAGCAGGCGAAGAAACTATTTACCAGGATGTTGATCAACCACTGGGGCGGGATTGACCATCAGGTGATTCAATTCCATGAGTATGTTAATCTGTTCAGCGGAAAAAGCGGCTCCGGGAAGTCAACAGTCATGGACGCCATGCAGGTAGTGCTGTATGGAAGCATCCGCAATGATTTTTTAAATAAAGCGGCAGACGATACCAGGAATAAGAGAAGTGTCTTAAGCTATCTGCGGGGCGCGCAAAAGGATGGTACTGCCAACCGGGAAGACAAAGATTTTTGTTCTCAGATCGTGCTGGAGATTCAAGATACAGGAAGTGGAGCAAAAACTTGCGTCGGCGTGGCGTTTGAAGTGGCAAGGGGAGATCAGGACGTTAACAAATATTGTTTTTTTAGTCATTGGGGTGGATTTCCTGAGGACGGTTATCTGTCAGAGACTGGGATTCCATTTACTTGCCGCCAGATTCAAGATCTGATTCAGGAGCGCAGTGAAGAAAAAAGCACGGGGCAAGGGGCGGTGAACCGTATTTATCCAACGCAGGAAGCATATTTGAACACGGTAAACGACGTGATTTTTGGATATGTGGATCCCGGACGCTTTAAGACGATGGAGAAAAGCGCTATCGCCCTGCGCATGACAAACGGCACGGGGCAGTTTATCAAGGATTATATGTTTCCAAGAAGCAAGGAGGACACGATTGCCGCCATTAGCGATCAGTTAGCGTCATACCGTGAGATCAAAGAGCAGGTAGAAAGCCTTGAGAAAGAGATCGCCATGCTGGAAGAAATTCAGCGTCACGACCAGGCGCTTACGAAAGCGCAGGCGGATCAGATCTTCACGGAAGCCGCCTTGAAGGTTCTTGATATCCAGGATAAGAAAGATCATTTGGCGGCGAAGGAAGAGGAGTTTGCCGGGGTATTGGAAAAGCTTTGCCGCTTTGAGAAACGGCACGAGGAATTAAAAAAGATTGTGTCAGACAAGGGGAAGGAGCTATCCAAACGAAGAGCAGAGCTGTATGCCAGCGATTTTGGAAAGAAAAAGGAGCAATTACAGCAGCTAGAGGAGACCATGAAGCTGTGCGCCAATGAAGTGGCGGACTGGAGAGCTTTGACGAGACGCTTAAGGCAGTGGGATGAGACAGAGGGAATCAGCGAATATCTAAGCAACCAGGTACGGAATTTGCTAAACCAGGTATGCGGCGGCCAAGTAACCGAAGAAGCCGCAGCAGGTTTAAAGCGAGGCTTGAAGGAAACCTTTGACTCGCTGTGCGACGAGTTGAATGATTGCAAAGACAGATGTAGAGAGATACAGAAAGAATACCAGGAGAAAAAAGAAATCCTGGATGATCTCAGGAACGATAAAAAGCACCATAGAAAAGAATTAAAGGAAGCAAGGAGAAAGATTCAGGAGGAATTGTCCGTAAGGCACGGGCGTACGATTCATGTGGAAATATTGGCGGATCTCTTTGACGTCACGCAAGAGTCCTGGCGCAATGCCCTGGAGGGACGCCTGGGCAGGATTAAGTTCGGGCTTGTGGTGGAGCCTCGTTATGCTCTAGAGGCTGCCGCAATTTTTCGTAAGATGAAGAAGAAAGAATATCAATCTGTGGATTTGATTAACACTGACGCCATCCTGCGTGACCACAAAGAGGCGGCGCCGGGAACATTGTACGACGCAGTGACGACGGATATTCCTTATGTGGACGCATGTCTCAAACGTTATCTGGGTCATATCAGAACCTGCAGCACCATAGAGGAATTGAGTGAAGTAAGGGACGGCGTTACCCAGGATTGCTACTCCTACAGCAATTATATGTTCCGACATCTAAGAGAGCAGGACTATCGCTATCAGAGCATTGGAAGGAAAGTTTCTCCCGCACAGATTTTAAAGCTAGAGCAAGAGGTTCACAGTCTCAATCAACAGCTTATCGCTGTGCAGCAGGAGATCGCCACGTTAAAACAGGCGGATGATTTTGAACGTTTACAGCATTTTGAATATCATAAGCTTCGACAATTGGCTGCTTCAACGATGCAGCTGGAAAAATATCAAAATCAGGCAGACCAGCTGCAGCGTGAGATTCAAGAATTGGAGGAGGGGACGCTGATTGCGGATCTGATAGAGCAAAAGAAGCGCTTAAAGTCGCAAATAAAAGAGCTGGAACAGGAAGCATCTGATCTCCACGAGCAGATTCTTCACTGGACGGCGGTCAAAGGAGAAGTGGACAAGGAACGAAAGGACGGAAAAGAAGCTTTGGCGTTGCTTGAAGAGGGCTTTACGCCGGAGCCAAAACTGCAAGAGCAGGTGCTGCAGGTCATGCGTGAGGGCAAGGCTTCCTCCTTTAAGAAAGAAAAGACAGCGTTTTTAGGGAGCCTGCAGAGTACCCAGGAAGCAGAAGAGGAGGCAAGGGGCAATGCCAGGCTTCGGTTTATGCAGGCGTATCCATCCTATCAGTTCGGGGGCATGGAACGGGAAAACACCTGTTACGATGAGCTGCTGGAACGCTGCCGGAGGGATTTTGAACCAGAATATAAGGCGGAATTTGATAAACAGTATGGACTGGTCTACCGGATGCTGCGTGAAAACGTCATCGCTGCCATTCACGGGGAGATCAAGGCGGCGAAGCGCCACCGCCGGGAAATTAATAGCATGTTGGCGAAAATCAAGTTTTCAGACAGTATTTATCAGATTGACATACTCCCTACAGATGATGAAAATCAACAATTCTATGAGATGCTTACAGCGCAGGAACTGGATATGAAGCTGCCAGGGGGCGACATGGAAGGGCAGCTTTGCTTGGGTGAGGATGCGTTCTATCAGAAGTATGAACAGCAGATTCAGCGCTTGACGGATAAATTCATGCCGCCCAGGGATCAAGACCAGGCGGCGAGAGCAAGTCACAGGAAAGACATGGCAAAGTATGCGGATTACCGCACATACTTGAAATTCAGCATGTACGAGCAGGCAGAGGATGCAGATGGAAATCTGCGCAAAAATTATGTCGACGATATGGCGGGACGTGATTCCGGAGGCGAGGGTCAAAATCCGAAATATGTGGCGCTTTTTGCAGGATTCGCCATGCTGTATATGCAGCAGAGCAGCCGGGAATCCAAAATACGCCTGGTTCTTTTGGACGAAGCGTTTTCCAAAATGGATAAGGAGCGCAGCGAGGTTTGTCTGCGCTATGCCAGAAGCTTGAACCTGCAGTTGATTGTCTGTGTGCCAGATGAACGGCTGCAATCATTAATCCGCAATGTGGACTGCGTGTATGCATTTCGCAGAAAGAGCCATCAGATTTCGATGATCCATATTGACAAGGGAAAATATCTTGAAATGCTGCAGGGAGAGACAGATGAAAGAGAACAATAATCTGAAAAATATTACTCTGGCACGGTGGCTGATTCAACATGCTGACAAAGAAGCCTACCGTGCTGGGCGCCTTACAGGGTGGAAACATCCATTGGTAACTTCAGAATTATACCAGGCTGTAGGAGGAAGGAGTCAATTCCTGCAGCAGGCGAAGTGCTTAGAGGAAGAGTTCAACCTTGAAAACAGGGAGAGAATTTTATTTGAAAAGTATAACATGGGGGCAGACATTCGAAAAATTCATTATGACGTGGAAATTGTTCCAGAGCTTTGTGAACGGGAAGGCGTGGCAGATCCCAGGGAAGAGCAGCAAAAATGGGTCGCCAATGTGGAACATTTTAAAGAGCAAGTACTGGACTGCCAATGGCTGCTGCCATACTATGACGGCTTGCTCTCAAAGCTGCGTCAAGGGAAGATCGTTGCGGAGGCAGGAGAAGATCTGCTTTTTCGTTGTTTGAACGCCGTGGCAACGCAGAAAGAGTTTATATGGGAAAGAGTATTCAGTGTCAGAGTGTTTGATGACTCTAAGCTATTTAAGGCGATGTACCGGGACAGGATTTTTAATATTTTGAAAAACTATTCCATTTTTTATATAGAAGGGATGGAAAAGGATGAGCTTTTTGCGATGCATGAAATTCACTCGTATGGTCAGACGCTGGAGTGGAAAGGACCTTTGCAGTATCGTATCATAGAGGATGGCTTGGAGGGTTCTGTTGAACATGGCGGCAAGAAAGAGGCAGAAAGTCCGCTTATAAACACTGCATGGAACCGATATGGCACAGTTTTGAATTCCCAGACATTGGAACATTCGGCGCCTGTTGCGCTGCCTGGATGCAAGAAGATCATGACGATTGAAAACAAGGCAAATTATGAGGATATGCTCTATAGAGAGGATGCATTGTATATTTACTGTCATGGATATTTTGCGCCAAAAGAGGTGAAGTTTTTAAAAGGCATCTTGGAACTTGCAGATCCAGGATGTGAATTTTATCATTGGGGAGATATGGATTTGGGGGGAATCCGTATTTTTCAATTTATCAAGAGTCATGTGTTTCCACAGATTGCGCCTTATAAAATGGATGTTGAATCTTTTCAAGAGGCGTTGAGACTTGGGACGGCAAGAATGTTGAAAGAGGAAACACGACATAAATTGGAGAAACAGGACGCAGGGGTATTGCAGGAATTAAAGGAGATCATTTTGGCAACTGGCAAGGTGGTTGAGCAGGAAAAGTTTTTGTAAATGTAAAAAGGGGCGTCATGACATGCTGCATGCGATGCCAGATGCAAAAATTCTCTCTTTCGATCAGGGCAGGGTTCATGTGGTATCTTATGATGAGACGGATAGCTATCAGGTAACAGAGCTGTTTATCAATAACCGAACATATCTGCTGGACAGATTAGTGGAGTGGGAAGATTAATCAATTCCCACACGGATGCCGCCTTTACGTTCCGAGGGCTGAATCAGCACGGTCACAGGCTGGTTTCCGGGCCATTCAAAAGAATAAGATTCCCCAGAATGCTGTCCGATCAGGTTTTTCCACGAAAGGTCGGTCTTGATCTGCGGGTCGCCGTAGCCATGCTGGCTCATCCAGCAGATCACGGCGTCAGGATCGGCACACAGCGTATTTTGGTTGCTAAGGTTTGACAGCACAATCGGATTTCCATCGGATAAAATGGCTACATAGGAATTATTTCCATTGCCAGTGAGGGTGGAAGTGGCAAGTCCTTTTTGGGACATGACGCCCACTCCGATAAAGCGTACGTCATATTTGCATTCCTGGGAAAAAGCTAAAATATTTTCTGATTCCACAGAGATCACTTCGCCCATTGCAAGCTTGTAGACAAGCACATGCTGTCCGTAGTTCGCATAGTAGGTGACGGAATTGCCGGACATGGTTACTTTCATGAGCGGAAGGTTTTCACCAGTGGCGCGGCGGATCAGGGAGCCAAGAGCGGCCTGGGCAAAATTGTTCTGGGGTCCTAACAGCAGTTTTTCAAATTTGTAATTTTTTCCGCCGTAGCTTTCCCCGCCGATAAATGCGCCAGCCTTGCTGATCAGTACGTCGCTGCCGCTGCAGGTTACTTTTAAAGTTAACTCATTGATTGTTTCAAATGTAAGCATATATTCCTCCATTCTGCTTTTGACTTGCTGGAAGCGTTTTGGCATAGAGAGACGAAAAGCGAGTGTTTTATACGGCATACGCTGGAAGTCAGACTACCTGCACGCCGTATAATCCGCATAAGCCAGCCAAATCTTTTGCAACGCCGTTTCCCACTGCGCTGCATTTCCAGGCTCCCTGGTAAAGATAAATTTCGCCGATCATCATAGAAATGACGTTCGCATAATAGTCCGTCATCTGAAAACTTACTAGCTCTTCTCTGGTCTGGGCATTGAGAATCCGCAGGTATGCGTCCTTGACCATGCTGAAATTGAGATTATCAACGAAAGCGTCATTGATGGTCAGCACGAATACGATTTTTTGTGCCGCGGGATTGAGACGGTTAAAATCCACGGAGATATATTCACGGTCTTCCCGGGCTGATGGATAAAAATGGACGCTGCGGTCTGGGCTGTCTTCCTGTCCGTAAAATACGAACCAGTCGTCCCCCAATACTTTGCCATTTGCGCCTAAAAGAAAGGCAGATACATCCAGGTCGCACTTGGGGTTGTTGACGTTCCATCCTAGGCAGACATGAATCTGACGCACAGAACCGGAGGGATCCAGGAGAACTTTCTGTCCTTTTTGGATTTGCCTGCGCAGGTCAGGGATTGCAAGCTTTGCTATCGGAGCCTGATGCTGCGTCCTGGCGTTTGAGGCGGGAGCGGCATTCTGATTAGAAGATGCAGTATTATTTTTGCCAGATTTATTGATATGTAAGATGGAATTGCGGTCAAGAGGCTGTAACGACCGCATGGGGATATCTATCATTGGAATCCTCCCTTTTGTGTTCATATGCACGCTCGGAATCTCTCAATCTTCTCGTAAAATCAGGCACAAAGAGAATCCGAGCGTACATTTAATGGCTTTCATTCTAACAGAAAAGGCTTTGGATTGCAAACGTGAGAATGACTGATTTCTGTATAAATATGGAAAAATGAAAAGAAATTACAGCGTGAAACATCGTTTGATAAGTTTGCTGATTGTCTGGTTGTGTTGAAAAATACGCAGAATGGAGGAAACAATACTTGTAAAAACAAGGAAAAGCCAGTACAATAGTAGAAGTACATAACTGCAGGGGAAGCGTGAACCATGGATGGAATGTTTCACGAACAGCCTGCTTGTGCAAAAATGCACGGAATGGAGGAAATGATGAACAAAGAAAAAAACAGAAACTCATTCTCAGGATCCATTGGCTTTGTGCTGGCGGCAGCGGGAAGCGCAGTTGGATTAGGGAATATCTGGCGGTTTCCATATCTTGCGGCTAAGGACGGTGGCGGGCTTTATCTGGTAATTTATCTGATATTAGCGCTGACGTTTGGATTTACTCTTTTGGCAACGGAGATCGCCATTGGCAGAAAGACGAAGCAGAGCCCGCTTACGGCATATGGAAAATTGCATTCCAAATATGGATTTCTGGGCGTGCTTGCCTGTCTGGTCCCGATTATAATCATGCCTTATTATTGCGTCATCGGCGGATGGGTGGTAAAATATTTTCTTGCCTATCTTACCGGAGATGGCGTGCATGCGGCAGAAGACGGCTATTTTACCAGCCATATTACAGGCGAGGTACAGCCAATAGTCCTGATGCTGGTGTTCCTATTAATTGTGGCGTTCATCGTAATCCGTGGCGTCAACAAAGGAATTGAGACCTTTTCGAAGGTGCTGATGCCGATATTAATTTTGCTGGTACTTGGAATTGCGATTTTTTCGATGACCATCTCCCATACGGACGACCAGGGCGTTACCAGGACAGGTCTTGAGGGATTGTGGATCTATGTGGTGCCAGACCTGAGCGGAATCACGGTAAAAGGATTTTTTACGGTGCTGCTGGACGCCATGGGGCAGCTTTTCTTCAGCCTCAGCGTCGCCATGGGAATCATGGTGGCATACGGCTCTTATGTCAAGGACGAGGATAATCTGGTGCGTTCCATTAACCAGATTGAGATTTTTGATACAGCGGTGGCGTTTCTTGCAGGCGTAATGATTATTCCTGCCGTTTATACCTTTATGGGCAGAGAAGGAATGAACGCCTCCGGTCCAGGCTTGATGTTTGTGTCGTTGCCCAAAGTATTCTCTGCCATGGGACGAATTGGAAACCTGGTGGGCTGCCTGTTTTTTGCGATGGTTTTGTTCGCAGCGCTGACAAGCGCCATTTCCATTATGGAGGCAGTGGTGTCAAGCCTGATGGATAAATTCCATTTGTCGAGAATGAAAGCATGCCTGATTGAGACGGCAATTGCGATTGTGGGCGGGATCGTAGTCTGCCTAGGCTATAACAAGTGGTATTTTGAATTAAAGTTACCCAATGGGGCTGTAGCACAAATTTTGGACGTTATGGATTATCTCAGCAATAACTTGTTCATGCCTCTGGTAGCAATTGGCACTTGCGTTTTGATTGGCTGGATCCTCAAGCCGAAAACGATCATTGAAGAAGTGGAAAAAGGCGGTGCCAAGTTCGGCAGGCGAGGTCTCTATGTCATAATGATTAAATACATCGCCCCTGTTTTGCTGTTAATCTTGCTGCTGAAATCCGTTGGGATTCTGACGTTCATTTAACGGTTTCCGCATTCTGAGACCAGATTGAGAATCAACGTTTGTTAAAATCATATCTGTGCTTCTTGCCCGTCAAACGGGTCAGGATTTCTTTCCCGTTTGGCTGAGGGCGCTGTTATGATAATCTGCACAGTATGTCACGTCTTCTCCAAACCATTCTGGAGGAGTAAACGCTTTGGCACTTTCTTCGGTGTCGAATTCTACTTCTGCCAAAATCAGCGGCGACAATGCTCCCTCAAAGACATCCAGTTCAATCGTCAGACTGGAGCCTAGAGGGAGCAAATATCTTTTTTTCGAGATCAGGTTGCCGTCCACCTTGGCAAGCAGATGCTGGTAGGCGTCTTTGGTCAAAGGAAGATTATATTCCTTGCGGACCATGAAGCCTTTGGATTTGTAGGTAAGGTAGTATGTTTCATCTTCCCGGCGGATGCGTACCACTGGGTCAGTGCATAGATAACCCTGTTCAATTTGATGAAAGGGGTATGAATCCAAATGCTGCGGTAATGACTTAATTAAAAATTTGCGTTCAATTTCCATAAGCTCCTCCTGTCAAAATAAGATTGTCACAACACTAGTGTGCTGACACATTTATATCTGGCGAAACTCTGCAGAACGATTGTTCATCAGCAAGACGGAAGAAGGAGGCGATGCGGTGGCATCGTTGACTGATGACAACGCAGTCTGATGGGCAATCGGGCAAGGAGGTTTGCCTGAATATAAATGTGTCAGTACACTAGCCATTATAAAGCAGGAACAGTGCGTTGTAAAGGCAGGACTGCGGCTTAACTTATGAGATGGAACCAGTTCCTGGAATGGTTTTTCTGATCTGTATTTAGGCTTAGGTCATAAGCTATTGAGAACATGACGCAAAAATCCCCCCGCCTGGCGAAAACGCCAAAGCAGGGGGACTTCTATATTGCAGATTTTTGTGTCGGGGAGCTGCCTTACTGCTGTCCGCCGGACATCTGCTGTTCCTGTTTCATGATCATCTTCTTAACCATTTCTCCGCCGATGGAACCAGCCTGAGCAGATGTTAAGTCACCGTTGTATCCTTCCTTTAAAGGTACTCCGATTTCTGATGCAACTTCCTGCTTAAAACGGTTCATAGCCTCTTTTGCCTGAGGTACTGCCATTTTGCTTGTGTTAGAACCAGAATTGCTTGTCATTTGATTCACCTCCGAATGTTTCTTATTCTTGATCCGCTGCAGCGTTTTGTGATTCGCCGCAGCGTTTTTTATTGATAAGGACATCATCCCGGATTGGCTCATTCCTGGGAATGATGTCCGCTCCAAAACTCAGTCGCTTATCATGGTGTTATTATCTGTCAAGCAAAGAATAATATGAGTGGAAATTTTTCTTATTTTTGTTAAGAATTGGTAATCTCTTGGTTTGACGGAAACAATGGATCAGAGGGTGTATGGAAAGACCTGTTTAGTAAAAATAGATAAAAAATGGATCTCCTATTAGTTAAAATGTCCCATTGACTTTACTAAAATTATATTATAATATACAGATACGATAAACAAAATATATAAGAACGAAATTTTATGTATGCTCATAATTGGTTGAGCGTTTCTACCAATCACCGTAATGATTGACCATGAATTTCAGAAGTAATGTTCTGAATTTATAGGTCTATCATTGCGGTTTTTTTGACATTAAGACATTGCTGATTTAAAGTGTTAAAGCTTTTGAATCAAGAACTTTTGGTATAATGCAAGCTATTTGATCTGCAATGAAAGTGAATTTTTTGACACCTTGACTATTTAAGAACAAAAAAAGAAACGACCTGCTCATCTCCCTGCATTCTTAGACCGTGTCAGGGTTTCTCCTGATATGGATTTCCTGATATGAAACGACCGGCGGCAGGGTTTGCCTGTGCTATGTTTTAGGCGGACAGTTGCTGTGCGAACAGGATGATTCTTTTTGATTTTATAAATCTGACTCCATCCGTAGGCTAAGACATATGATACACCGATTTATATTCCCGCAGACGTGGATATTTGGAGAATGCTGCGAGGGTATTTGACTTAAGGAAGCGGCGTGGCGCTTTCTAGATGCGTATTTTGAATAAATCATCCTAGGACACAGAAATTTCTTTTTTATGGGGTTTTTACAGATAAAGGAGAAACGCTGTTGGCGAGCAGGGGTGATTTAGATACTGGAATTCACAGTTTGCTTGGGCAGGCGGAGAATTCTAATCACAAAATTAATTATTTAAAAGGAGGAAAAGGTATGATGCAAAAAAGCAAAAAGAGAACGTTTGCGTTCTTAATGGCAACGATTTTGGCAATCACTACATTTTTTGGTGACGTGTCAGCGATTCAGTCAGTCTATGCTGCAGGAGGAGACGCACAGGTTCTGGATCAGAAATTTATGCCAGAAGCGTCGAGCAGGGAGGGGGAATCTACGGCAGCCCAAGAAATGACGATTGCCGAGTGGAAGAATATTGGTACAGAAGACACGATCCCATCTACGGCGGTAAAGGATGGAGTAGATGTGGGAACATTAGAAATTACAAGTAATCTTACAGCTACGGCGTCTAGTTCGAAAAACGGTTTTAACTCGACGGGCTGGTATAATTCTATGCCAGATATGGAAGGTCCTAATGGTAGAGGAGCATGGATATTTACATTTAGTGCCGCAGGATATGGGGGACTTAAATTTTCTGCAAGCCAGAGATCGTCAGGCACAGGTCCAGGCAAATTTAGGCTTCAATATTCTCTGGAGGGAAGCAATGATATCATAGATATTCAGGGCTCGGAAATCACCATCACCTCTACTTCGTCGTCAGTAACCTATAACAGTTTTGTGCTTCCTGAGGAATTAAATGGACAGAAATTCAAACTTTATGTACGGAATTATGACGATACGTCACAAGGAGGGGCAACAATTGGAAACGGCGGCACAAGCAGTATCAAAGATATTACCTTGACTGGCACAATCTCAGGCAGCCAGATCGTTTCGCCGGAAGAAGGAATGGAGGTCGAGACGATTGCCGCAGTCAAGGCCAAAGCGGATGCGACCGAGAAATCTATGATCGAAGGCAGGGTCATTCTCAAAGAAGGCAGAAAATTTTATCTGCAAGACAGCACAGGCGGAATGGTGGTGTCTTTCAAGAATGCGCTTGCCAATCCCAATCCTGAAGTGGGAGACGTCCTCAAAGCCACAGGTATCTATGGGAAGGAAATGGGACTGCATACGCTTAAAGAAGCTGTGCTGAATGGCTTGGATAAGAGCGAGGAAGCTCTTGTGTCGGCAATCAAGACGATTGCCGAGATTTTAGCAGATGCAGACGACGCTTTGCAGTCCACGAGGGTGCGCATCGAGAGCGTGACACTGGGCGCAACAGATGAATCTGGCTATACCACGGTGACACAAGGAAATGACTCCATCAAGGTTTACAACTTTCCAACGTTGGCGAATATTGAGGAAAATGACATTGTAACCATAGATGCTGTCGTATCAAAAAATGAGGACCAGATTCAGCTTCGCGTGGCTAGCGCCAGTGATGTGACTCTGGTGAAGCATGTGGAGACTTGTGCCGCAGTCACTGCCTCTGTGAAGCCAGGCTTTGTAGAGCCAAGGACAGAGGTTGTTCTTTCCTGTGCCCTAGATGGAGCGACGATTCATTATAGTACAGACGGCAGCAATTATCAGGTATACAGCGAGCCAATCGTACTTACAGAAGACGTTACCATTTCTGCATATGCTACAAAAGAGGGTTATATAGACGGTCCTGTGACTAGCTTTGTCTATGCGGTTGAAAATGAGTTCACACAGCCTGATTGGGATCAGTCTTTGAGCGTGAAAATAGCACAGTGGGCTGGAAATGCCAATTATGAAGAGGCTCAGATAGGAACAGGCAGCATACCAGGAGATTTGTTTGCCACCAATGACATGATGGATGCAGACGCACAGTATTCCGCAGTCGTAAAAGGAGCGAATATCCAGCCATATATGAAAGCAACTTCCAGTAATACGGGCTCTACTTCGTATTATATGGGAGGAGAAAAACTAGGCAGCGGCAGTGACGACTATATTCAGCTGGCATTAAGCTCAGCGGGTTATACCAATATGAAGCTTTCTTTCCGGATGCGCGGAACAAATGCAGCTGCCGGATCTTTCCAACTGAAGTACTCTACGGATGGTCATAATTTCAAGGATTTTACCACGGGTACCTATGCGTATAAGTATACGGCTTATGGAAGCGGCGGCGCTAGTCACGAAGAGGAAGGCTCAGGAGATATCACCGACGGCGTGGCGAGAACGAGCCTTGCGCCAGGAAATTATGTGACGTTTGGCTTTGATGTTCCGATGCGTGCGACAGATGCAGAACATTTATATATTCGCATGGTGGCGGGAAACGACAGAGCAGACGGCGGCACGGCGGCAATTACAGGGGGGACTACCAGGGTAGACAGCGTGGTAATTACTGGTAATCCTATCAAAGGTAATTCTGTTTGCGAGCCAGTAACAGCGGCTCCGGCATCTGGGGAAGTGCTGATCAATGCGCCGTTGACGCTGACCACAAAGACGGAAGGCGCAGAGATTTATTATTCTTTGAATAATGGAGCGTTCCAAAAATATGATGCCCAGAACGAGCCAGTACTTGCAGACCTTCCGGTCAATGTCAGGGCTTATGCCAGCAAAACGGGCATGGCTGACAGTGTGAAACTGCTTTACCAATACACGCAGGCGCAGGCTTCAACGGTTCGTGCAACCCCCAATGGAGGAGCAGTTCCAGCAGGGACGATTGTAAAATTAAATTGCAATACTGAGGGCGCGACCATATATGCTGCAAAACAGAACGCAGATCAGACCTGGGGAGAGTGGACAAAAGTTTCCAATAATGAACTGGAACTTTCGGAGCTTCCGGCAGTGTATAAGGTGAAAGCAACCAAAGAAGGGTATTTGGAGAGCAGCGAGGTGACAATCTCATATACGCTGCGGGAAAATGAAAAATATAATATTTATTTTGGACAGATGCATTCCCACACCAGTTATTCCGATGGTGCAGGAACGGCTCAGGAAGCTTATGAACATGGGAAGGCAGTAGATAATTTGGACTTTTTGTCTGTGACGGACCACTCCAATTCCTTTGACAATGCCGAAAGCGCATCGATCTTAGATGGATCAGTCAGTGAAGAGTGGAAAGAAGGACGTCAGTTGGCGGATACGTATTCGTCAGAGGACTTTGTTGGCTTATTCGGTTATGAGATGACCTGGTCTAATGGCCTTGGACATATGAATACCTTTAACTCGAATGGGTTCCAGAGCAGGACGCAGACAGAATTTGCAACCTATAGCACAGCGCTGCAGAATTATTATGCGGCTCTGAAGACCCAGCCAGATTCCATTTCACAGTTCAATCATCCGGGAACCACGTTTGGTGATTTTAGCGATTTTGCTCATTATGACGAGACGATCGACGGACTGATTACCTTGATTGAGGTTGGAAACGGCGAGGGAGCGATCGGAAGCAGCGGATATTTCCCTTCTTATGAATATTACCAAAGAGCGTTGGATAAGGGATGGCATGTAGCTCCTACCAACAATCAGGATAACCATAAAGGACGCTGGGGCGATGCTAACACGGCTCGTTCTGTGGTGCTCGCAGACAGCCTTACCAGAGGAAATATCTATGATGCAATGCGCAATAACCGTGTGTATGCAACAGAAGACAATGATTTGAGCATTTATTATACGTTGGATGGTTACGAGATGGGCACAGTTCTTGGAGACGGGGACACTGGAGAGACCGTGCATTTGAAAGCGGAGCTGAGCGATCCTACGGATGCAGGCCTTGGCACGGTATCTGTCATTACCAATGGCGGATTAGTGCTTGATAAGAAGACGGTGACTGGAAACAAGGCAACGGTAGAATTTGAGATTGACAACAAGTATTCCTACTATTATCTCAAAGTGGTAGAAGCGGACGGCGACATTGCCGTGACAGCTCCTGTATGGGTAGGCAGCGTAGACGAGGCCGGAATCAACGGTCTTACTTCCAGCGCAAAGATTCCTCTGAAAGGAAAACCGCTGGATATCAATCTCGAGCTTTATAATAACGAAAAAGTGGATCTGGAGATTCGCTCCATTAACTTTAAGTCTGGCGACAAGGTGATCCATGCCGTTGATTTGGAAGCAGGAGAAAAGATTGCCGCTGGAAATACCAAAACTTATAGTTTTTCTTATACTCACGACAAGGCTGGCGGCGTTCAGATCACGGCAGAAGTACATGCGGTGCTCAACGGAGTTGACAAGATCTATGGCTCGACGCTGAATCTGTTCTTTATGCTGCCGGAGCTGGTGACGAAGGTTATTATTGACGGAACGCATTCCAATGATTATGTGACCGGAAATTATAGCGGCAACATGGGTAATTTTACAAAGATTGCCGAGTCGCTGAACTCCAACAAGAACATCGAGGTGCATATCGAGGAGAATCAGATTACAAGTGAGCTGCTTAGCGACTGTGCGCTGCTGGTGATTACAGCGCCTGCGAAAAAAGCAGACGGTACTTATCAAATCAGTCATTTTGACGATGCGTTTGTGCAGGTGGTAAAAGACTATGCGGACAAAGGCGGATCGCTGATTGTCTGCGGCGCTTCGGATTTCCAGGATACTACGGATGTGCAGACGTCGAAAGAGATCAATAAGATTCTTGCGGCAGTCGGAGCGACGACGCGCATGAACAGCGACCAGGCATATGACGAGACCAACAACGGAGGTCAGCCTTATCGGTTGAATCTCAAGAATTTTAATGCAAGTTCCAAGTACTTGAAAGGCGCCGTAGCGGATTTTGTTGACGAAGAGGACAACAAGATCGAAGGACAGGTTTACAGCGCATACAACGGATGCACGGTAGCGCTGGATGCAGAAGCGGTAGCAGCTAAAAAGGCAGAGGCGTTAGTGACTGGATTTGAGACCACGAAATCGATTGACTGCAAAGATGAGAATGGGAATTCCGTACCAGGCACGCCCAATTTCGTGGAACCAGGCAACGTAGTTTCCCTGGCTCACGAGACATTGAGCAGCGGAGCGGATATATTTGTGGCAGGCACGGTATTCATGTCTGATTTCGAAGTGAAAGCAGAAGAAGATACGGTGAAGCCATTCCTAAACAAGACTATTTTAGAGAATATTTTAAGAGATTCCCAAGTAGCTTTGCCGGTGACAGACATTGCAGATATGCGAAAAGGTCAGATGGGCGAAATTTTCACCATTGAGGGATATGTCACTGCAGGAACAGCGACAAAGGGCAATATTTTCTTTGACACGATTTATCTGCAGGATGAAACAGCGGGCGTTACAGTATTCCCATATGCGCATCAAGGGCTTGAAGTGGGAACAAAAGTTCAGGCGACCGGATATGTAGACGCATATCAGGGAGACAAAGAGCTACAGTTAATGTTTACCAAGATTTTGGACGCACAGCCGCATATATACGAGCCGCAGGCGATGACTGCAAAAGAGGCTATGAATTATGAGACATCTGGCGGCAAGCTGGTGAAAGTGGAAGGCAAGGTCGTAGACCTGCTCCATGATGCGTCTTTAGAGGGCGTGTCCCAGTTCTGGCTTGATGATGGCAGTGGTGAAATAGCGAATATATTTATTGACGGATATATTTTGTCAGCAGAGACTCAGAAAAACGAGTTGTCATCCGTTGTCAAAATGGGCTCCTCGGTATCTGCAGTGGGATTGGTTTATGCGCATCCAGAAGGAGAATCCGACGTGCCGATTACATGTCTGAGAGTTCGAAACTGTGATGAGATTCGCCAGACAGTTCCGCCCGTGGAGGCGACAGGAATCACGCTTGACAAGACGACTGGCACGATCGAGGTAGGAGAGACCTTGGAACTGACAGCCACGGTAGAACCAGCAGAGGCGGAAGATACAGTAGAATGGATTAGCTCAAACAATGCGATTGCCACCGTAAGCCATGGCAAAGTAACGGGCGTAAGCGCCGGAATAGTTGAAATTACCGCTCAGGCAGGCAGTCAGAGTGTGACATGCACAGTGACAGTCAAAGCAAAAGATACCGAAGAGCCGCCGGTAGAGGTGACGGGAATTACCTTAGACAAGACGAGCGGAAGCATCGAGGTAGGCGAGACATTGAAGCTGACAGCCAAAGTAGAGCCAGAAGCAGCGCAGGCAGAGGTGAAATGGAGCAGTTCCGATGAAACAATAGCCACGGTAAATGACGGAGTGGTGACAGGAGTGAAAGCAGGAACGGCAGAGATCACAGCCACAGCGGGAGAAAAGAGCGCAACATGCACAGTGACAGTCAAAGCAAAAGATACCGAAGAGCCGCCAGTAGAGGTGACAGGAATTACCTTAGACAAGACGAGCGGAAGCATCGAGGTAGGCGAGACATTGAAGCTGACAGCCAAAGTAGAGCCAGAAGCAGCGCAGGCAGAGGTGAAATGGAGCAGTTCCGATGAAACAATAGCCACGGTAAATGACGGAGTGGTGACAGGAGTGAAAGCAGGAACGGCAGAGATCACAGCCACGGCGGGAGAAAAGAGCGCAGTGTGCACAGTGACAGTCACGGAGAAAGGCACAGTAGAACCACCTGTTGAGGCGACGCAAGTTACCTTAGACAAGACAAGCGCAAGCATCGGGGTAGGCGAGACATTGAAGCTGATCGCTACAGTGAAACCGGAAGCAGCGGCATCAGCATTGAAATGGAGCAGTTCTGATGAGACGGTAGCTACAGTTAATGACGGAGTGGTGACAGGAGTGAAAGCTGGAACAGCGATCATTACTGCCACGGTAGGAGATAAGAGTGCAGAATGTAACATTACCGTGACAGATGCTCCGTCAGTAACCGTTCCAGTTACAAAAGTAACGCTAAATAAGACCAGCGCCACTGTTGCAAAGGGCAAGACCTTGAAACTGACAGCCAAAGTGCTGCCAGCAAACGCCACAAATAAGAATGTGACTTGGAAATCCTCCAATCCCAGTATCGCTACAGTGACCAAAACTGGAACAGTGAAAGGCATTAAGGCTGGAACGGTGACGATCACAGCCACGGCAGGAGATAAGAAAGCGACTTGCAAGGTGAAAGTTGGAACCGTTACCCTGAATTATAAATCTTTGACAATGAAGAAAGGCACAAGCACCAAAGGCCTGACAGCGAAATATAACAATGACGCCTATAAGAGCTGGAAGTCTTCCAATGCCAAGGTTGTCAAGGTGATTGTAAAGAAAGGAAAAGTTACGCTCAAAGCGCTGAAGAAAGGTTCGGCAACGATTAAAGTGACAACGAAGTCAGGAGCTACAGCAAGCTGCAAGGTGAAAGTGCAGACCAAAGATGTAAAAACCAAGAAACTGGCTTTAAACAAAAAAAATGCAACCATCAAAGTCAAGAAGAGCCTTACGCTGAAATTGACAAGGACGCCTATTACCGCAAGCGACAAGGTTACTTGGCAAAGTTCCAATAAAAAGGTGGCGACTGTCAATAAGAGCGGCAAAGTGACTGCCAAGAAAGCCGGAAAAGCGACCATTACTGTGAAAGCCAACGGCAAGAAAGCGACTTGCAAGATCACAGTCAAGAAATAATTTGGAAAGATAAATGAGCAAGATAAAAAACATAGTGATTGCTGTGGCGGTTGGGATTTTGTTTGCAGGGATGCTCTATTATGCAAACCATGACAGGCCCACCTACCACAGCAGCGATACAGCAGGAATTGAATATGAAGTAGCAAAGGTGATGCGGGTGATTGAAAACCGCATCACCGTAGATGAGCAGATGGAGGGAATCTGGCGCGGCAGCATGACATTAGAGGTGGAAATCCTCACTGGAAGGTATCAAGGCGATACGGCAGTCGTGGAGAATTATTTCAGCTCGCTTTACAATGTACGCGTGGGCAAGGGAGACAAGGTTTCCATACGGATTGATACGACTGGCGAGGGAGCGTATCAGGTTTCCATCTATAATTATTACCGTGTGCCATGGCTAATTGGATGCTTGCTGGTCTTTGTGCTTTTGCTGATTGCCGTAGGAGGAAAGAAAGGCGCAAAGTCAGTGGCAGGCTTGGTATTTACCATGGTGTGCATTATCTGGATTCTGTTGCCACTGTCTTTAAAAGGATACTCTCCGCTTGGAGTTACAATAACTTTGATCTTGGTATGCAATTTTGTGACGTTTTTCTTGATTGACGGGGTGTGTACGAAGACGGTGGTGGCGGCGCTGGGAAGTCTTGGCGGAGTGCTGGTGGGAGCTGTGTTTTCTCTGCTGGCGCAGGGAATCATGTCAGTAACCACTTACCAGATGGATGAAGCGGAAACACTGCTTTTGATCACAAGCACCACGGAGTTGGAGGTAAAGAACTTATTTCTCTGCGGCGTGCTGATTGCCTGCATGGGAGCGGTAATGGACGTGGCAATGAGCATCGCTTCCGCTATCGCAGAATTGCATCAGGTAAACCCTTCTCTTGGAGCTAGAGAGCTATTTGCCTCAGGCATGAATATTGGAAGAGACGCCATGGGAACCATGTCAAATACGCTGATATTGGCGTTTGCAGGAAGTTCATTAAATATGATGTTGATGATTTATTCCTATGGCGTGAGTTTTCAGCAATTGATGAATACGAATTTTGTGGCAATCGAAGTCGTGCAGGCGATTGCTGGAAGCGTTGGCATAATCTGCACAGTCCCGCTTGTGGCGGCGGTAGCTGCAAACGTGTTTAGCAGGACAAAAACAAAAAAGAATTAGAGCAAATGGCATTGCATTTGAGTTTCCCCATTTTGCACATAAAAGAGGGCTGTCGCACGAATGTCTTCACTTGATCAAAAGGTTTCCATTGCAAAGCAATGCAAACAAAATACACAAAAGTCATCTTAGAAAGCTAGCTTTCCAGAGTGATTTTTGTGTATTCTGTCTTTGCCGCATGAGCGGCAAGACCTTTTAAACAAGTGAAGACATTCGTGCCTTTTGGCACTATGAATTGCTAAATGGGGAAACTCGAAAAATAGTTTGAATATTGACAGTTGTTCTCTAATCATTATAAAATAACATATATCGGCCATGAAATCGAATCAAGTTGGTAAGGAGGTTGTAAAGCATGGGCGGCGAGGATGCTTTAGAGGAGATAGAGGAATTTTTAAACAGCAAAACAGATGAAGACAGCGTATTATTTGAGAAGGAGGAAGCAAAATTTGAACGCATCCGTTCTGAAATGATGGCGTATGTATGTGAAATTGTAAATCAACGTTATGGCGGCTCCGGGCTGCAGGATGCGGTAGCAAATTGGGAAAAGTATAAGGATGAGGTATTATCTAAAATATAGAGATTTTGACGTCGTAAGTTTTGATGCGGCTGCGCAGGAAGTGGAAGTGCTGCATAAACATTTTCTGCCAATACAGCTTCAGTCTGTAAAACATGATTTTACCATGATACGCAAATTTTGTTCTGGGCGTATTTTGATGATGAATAGAAAATTTTGCAAGGACATATTGACTTGCTATGGGGTGGATGACCAGACAGACTTAGGAATCTGCCTGGCATGCAGCGGACTGAGTTTTCGGGACTGCTATTGGCTCTGTCCAGAAGACAGCAGAACGTCGTGGAAAAATATCAATTTATTTGATAACGAATTTTCTTTCGACTTGTCGAAGACGGCTTTGACAGGGATCCCAAGCGTTCCCAATGATTCTGTGTATACAGGAGAATTGACGGGACTGGGCACCCGGGCGAAAGGCTTTTTCAGGAGCGGAGACAAGATACTGCTTGTCAAGGATGAATCAAGGGATGAGATTAACTCTGAGATTTTAACTTACTATATCGCAAGGCTTTTGGATTTGAGGTGTACGAAATATGAGAATAGAATAATATTTGGAAAACATTGCTCGGTCTGTGCGCTGCAGACCTCGGTGGACGCTGAATTAATCCCATGCAGGGATTATATGGAATTATATCAGGAACACAGATTATCCTGGCAGAGTGAGACTTACCGTGCCTTTATGAAAACGGGCGGCGTAGATTTTGTAAAGATGCAGATTCTGGATTATCTAATATTGAACACAGACAGGAACCGTGACAATTACGGGATGATTCGAGTCAATGGAAGCATGGCGGGGATGTATCCGATGTTTGACCATGACAGTGCGTTTAAGGGGATTGGGACAAATGGGATATATTTTCCCTCTGGGATGACATTTGCCGACACCTTGTCTTATTTAAAGCAGACAGAAGAATATGCGTCTATACGCGGCAATTTGCAAGATTTTGTAAAAAGCCTGGAGTCAGATAAAGTAAAAGAGCTGTTTCTGGCGCTCAAGAGCATCTCGGTGTATCAAGCCGTGCGGGAGCGGGCAAAGCGCTTGCTGGATTAGTTCTTTTCATCTTTGGCTGCTAAGCGGATAAAGCCGTTCGAAATAATTGTCGAAATTGAAAGAATATTTTCTTTTGACAGGAATTTATCACTGTGATATACTAAAAAGGATAGAAGTTGTCAATGGGAAACCTGGTAAGTGGATTTTGGCGCTTGGCGCAGAGTTTTTCCAAATTTTGAAATGAGGTGGAAAGAATGGCAATAAAGCAGGCAGATATCAATAAAGTACGGGCATCTGTGTTTGGACAGTTGGGGAATAAGGTTATGATCCAGCTGGACAGAGGACGTAATCGGATTGATGTGCAACAAGGCGTGATTCAGGGGGCTTACCCTTCCGTGTTTACCATTTTGGTTGATGATGAAAATGAAAAGAATCCACCTCAGCTTCTTTCCTTTAGTTATGCAGACGTGCTCACCAGGGATGTAAGAATGAAATTGTGCTGATTTTTAATCAGCGGAGTAATAGCAAGAATAAAACGCTCTGATTCTGAATAGAATGTACCAATATTCAGGAGAGGAGCGTTTTATTTTGGATTTGCAAAAAAAATACATACATATGAATCGGGAAAAGGGAAAAGCTGTGACCCAGATTACGCTGGACGATGATTTTAATGTGCCGGATATGAAACCAGACTTGATCCGCATCATTTTGGATAAAGGGGAGCTAGTGCTGGATGAGACTACGATTACCCAGGATCACGTTTGGCTGAAGGGGGTGCTTAAATTTTCCTTGTTGTACCGCAGCGATCAGCCGGATGGTCAAATCAATACCATGACAGGAGAAATTCCTTTTCAGGAAAGCCTTGCCATTGACGGCGCCAACGAATACGACACGGCAAAAATGAAATGGGAGATGGAAGATCTCTCGATTGGCATCATCAACTCCAGGAAATTAAGCGTCAAAGCGCTGGTAGCGCTGAAAGCGGTTATTGATGAGATTTATGACGAGGAGCTTATTACTGGAGTCGACAGAGAGGGAGGCGTGCAGCTTTTATCCCAGAATTTGTCGGCAATGGAATTGTTTCTGGCAAAGAAAGACACTTTCCGGTTTAAGGAAGAAATCCTGCTGCCTTCCAACAAGCCTAATATCAGGGAGATTTTATGGAAGAGCGTACAGCTTAGGGGCGTGGAAATGCGCCTTGCGGACCAGCAGTTAAATTTAAAAGGAGAGGCGTTGGCATTTGTCCTTTATGAGGGGGAAGAGGAGGAGGAACATCTGCAGTGGATGGAGACGGCCCTGCCATTTTCCGGCGTGATTGATTGCAATGGATGCAGGGAAGAAATGATTGCCGACGTATTCTATGAAGTTTCTGGAATAGAGCTGGACGCAAAACCAGATTATGATGGCGAAGAGCGCATGTTGCACTTAGAGATGGTGCTGGATTTGGAAATTCAGATTTTCACGGAGGAGGAGACTCAGATAGTGGCGGATCTTTATGCCGTGAACGAGAAACTCAACCCTGTGTATCAGGACACGTTATTCGAAAAGCTGCTGTTAAAAAATGCCTCGAAATGCAAAATTTCAGAAAAAGTAAGCATTGATAAAAATCAGGAGCCTATTTTGCAGATTTGCGCTAGTGAAGGATATGCGGTGGCGGAACAGGCAGAGATCGTTGAGGGAGGCATCCAGGTGGAGGGCACGCTGCAGGTGACGATTCTCTACGTGACGGCGGACGACCGGATGCCAGTCGCCTCGGTCAAGGACATTTTGCCTTTCCATTATCTAATTGAAGTTCCTGGCATCAATGCCAACTGCCGCTATCATCTTCAGACTGGCATAGATCAGCTTACCACGGTAATGACTGACAGCAGCCAGGTGGAAGTAAAGGCTGTGTTGAGCTTGAATTGCATCGTGTTCCAGCAGCAACAAGTGAAAAAGATTACCGACGTGGAGCAGGCGCCCCTGGATATGGGAGAATTACAGGAAAGTCCTGGGATCATTGGATATATTGTCAAAGAGGGAGATCAGCTTTGGGACATTGCCAAAGAGAACTTCACTACGATATCTGAGATCGTAAAGACGAACCAGCTTTCTTCGGAACAGATTCGCAGCGGAGATAAAATATTGATTATTAAAACGGTAGGGTGACGAAAGGACGGCGGAATGATTTCGCTGTCCTTTCCGCCGTTTGAAAATTTCATTTGTTCCCTAGTTGCTATCACGGGAAGATGATGTTATAATCACTTTGAATAAGCATTGACAGAAACCTTAGAAGGAGGCCTTTATGAAGTTGAAGAAGCTAACGGCGGCATTGTTGGTATTTGCGCTTGGATTATCCCAATTCAGCGTTGCTTTGGCAAACCGAAAGTCAGATGCGGAAAACGCCAAGCAGAAAGCAGAAGAGAATTTAAGGTCAAAACAGAACGAGATTGAAAGCATAGAACGGGAACAAGGACAGCTTCAGGAGGAGATCAATGCCCTGGACGCGGAGCTTGTAAACGTAATTATCGAATTAACCACATTGGAAGAAGAGCTTTCCATAAAGCAGGACGAGCTAGAGCAGACAAAGGAAGATTTAAAACAGGCAAAGAAAGATGAAAAACGGCAGTATGAAGCTATGAAGCTGAGGATTCGCTTCATGTATGAAAAGGGCGACAGCGCCATGCTTACCAGTATTCTAGAGTCTAAAAGCATTGCGGATTTGCTCAACCGGGTGGGATATGTAAACGACGTGTATGAGTATGATCGCAATCTTTTGACGGAATACGAGGAGACGAAAGACCAGGTGGCGCAGCTTCAAAAGCAGCAGAAACAGGAAGTTGCAGCGCTAGAGCAGAAGCGCCAGGAGCATCAGGCGGCAGAGGCGAGTTATCGTACGATGATTGCACAGAAACAGGACGAGGTGTCGGATTTTGACAATCTGCTTGCCAAGGCTCAGTCGCTTGCAGCACAGTATCAAGACACCATCGATGAGCAGAATCTCATCATCGCTCAGGAAAATGAGCGTGAGGAGCGCGAACGCCGGGAGCGTGAAGAACAGGAACGCCGGGCAAGAGAAGAACAGGAGCGCTTGGAACGCCAGGAGCAGATTCGACAGCAACAGCAGGCGAGCAGCGCAGGAAGCAGTTCTGGCGGCGGTAATTCTGTAGCTTCAGGTGGAGGTGGAGATTCCAGTCAGCCAGCAGACAACGGCGGCAAGGATCCCGGTTATTCTACTGGCGTAAGCGGCAGCTCGATCGTTCAATATGCATTGAATTTTGTAGGCAATCCATATGTCTGGGGAGGAAAAGATCCCAATACAGGCGCAGACTGTAGTGGCTTTACCAGTTATGTGTATGCTCATTTCGGGATCAGCATTCCCAGCTATTCTTATTCTCAGCGTTCTGTGGGAAAGGAAGTCAGCTATGCCAATGCCAAGGCGGGTGATTTGATCTGCTATAATGGTCATGTGGCAATTTATATGGGTAATGGTCAGATCGTCCACGCCAAGGGGACCGCATATGGGATCGTGGCTTATGATAATGCTACTTATCGTCCCATCGTCACCGTGCGGCGGGTATTATAGAGGGACAAGCGTTCCCAAATGACTTTGTTTGCGCTAGAAAGCGCGCAGAATGGAGGTAGTTTGTGCTGAAAAGCGCACAGAATGGAGGAAATTATGGATATTAAGACGTTACAGAGTGATATGGTTGCGGCAATGAAAGCAAAAGATAAAGGCAGGAAAGACGCTATTTCCGCACTTGTTTCAGCAGTCAAAAAAGCGGCGATTGACGAGGGATGCAGGGAAGACATTAAAGAAGCTCTGGTGGAGCGGGTGATACTAAAGGAATTAAAAACCGCCAAAGAACAGTTGGATACTTGCCCGTCAGAACGCACAGACTTATTAGAAGAGTATCAGCTTCGTTATGACGTGATTCAGGAATATGCACCTGCTCTTATGTCTCAGGAGGAAGTGGAAGCTTATATTACAGAGAAGTTTGCAGAGATCGTGGCAACCAAGAACAAGGGACAGATTATGAAGGCGGTCATGGCAGAGCTGAAAGGCAAAGCGGACGGAACAGTTATCAATCAAGTAGTCGCAGGATTATGCAAGTAGAAAGCAGGAAATGACCATGAAGATTCAGTTACCCGGAAACGCAAAATTACTGATAGACACTCTGACGCGCGCCGGCTATGAAGCGTATGCCGTGGGTGGGTGCGTCAGAGATTCTATTTTGGGAAGAACTCCGGGGGATTGGGATATTACGACCTCTGCGTCGCCGCAGCAGGTGAAAGAGATTTTCCCTAGGACCGTTGATACCGGAATCCAGCATGGGACGGTGACGGTGCTTGAGGGAACGGAAGCATTTGAGGTAACCACTTACCGCATTGACGGGGAATATGAGGATGGCAGGCATCCCAAGGAGGTTGCTTTTACCTCAGATTTAATGGAAGACTTAAAGCGCAGGGATTTTACCATCAACGCCATGGCATATAATGAATCTGAGGGCTTGATTGACGCATTTGGAGGCATTGCGGACTTGAAGAAGCGGATGATCCGCTGCGTCGGCAATCCCACCGATAGATTTACGGAGGATGCGCTACGGATGATGCGCGCCGTGCGTTTTGCGGCGCAGCTAGGATTTTCGATCGAGGAGGAAACGAAAGCGGCGGCGGCAGAACTTGCCCCGAATCTTGCCAGAATCAGCGCAGAGAGAATTCAGGTGGAATTGGTAAAGCTTCTTGTTTCTGATCATCCAGAAGAAATACGGACACTGTATGAGATCGGATTAATCAAGACGTTCTTGCCGGAATTTGATGAGATGATGCAGACCCCCCAGAATAACCGCTATCATTGTTATAATGTTGGAGAGCATTCGATTGTTGCCTTGCAAAATATTGCCCCAGATAAAGTTTTGCGCCTTACCATGCTTTTACATGACGTGGCGAAGCCAGTCTGTAAAAGCATGGATCAAAATGGGATATATCATTTTTACAGACATCCTGCAAAAGGGGCGGGGATGGCAAAGGAAATTCTGCGCCGCCTGAAATTTGACAATCAAACGATCAACAGAGTGACAGCGTTGATTGCCTGTCACGACCAGATGCCCTCTCTGAGAGAAGCTTCGGTACGCCATGCGATGCACAAGATCGGTCTTGCGCAGTATCCGGCGTTATTTGAGGTGAAGCGTTCAGATGTCATGGCAAAAAGTGAGTATGGGCGGAAAGACAGGCTGGAGGCAATTTGCGCCTATGAGAGGATTTATCAGGACATTCTCAAAAAAAACCAATGCCTTTCTTTGAAAGATTTGGCAGTCAATGGCAATGATGTCAAGCAGCTTGGCATGGGGCAGGGAAAGCAGGTTGGGGCGGTGTTAGACCGTCTGCTTGACCATGTGCTCGATCATCCCGAGGATAATACCAGGGAAAAGTTGCTGAATTTTATAAAAACTGAACTAAAACCTGAATAGAACGGAACCTCTTCACATATGATAGAAAGACACAAGAAATGGACTTGTGAATATCATGGTGGAGGGGTTTATGTGTATAATCGAGAAAACCTGATTCTGGAACAATATCCGTTTGAAGTAAGACAGACGGCCAAAGGCAGAGGCGCATTGATTTGTGACACTAACCAGGGATTAAAGATTTTAAAAGAGTACAGAGGTTCGGAAGGCAGAGCAGATTTTTTGTACCGTCTCTTGCATTTTTTGGCGGAGCATGGACAAGGACAGGTGGACTGCATTGTACGGACGAAAGAAGAAAAGACCCTTGCCAGAGATTTAGACGGAACAGCCTATATGGTGCGTGATTGGTATGAGGGCAGGGAATGTGATACCAAGAGCAGGGAAGATATTCTTCGGGCAATCCGTCAGCTTGCGCAGATACATAACGTGCTTCGGGAATTCCCGGAAGAAATACCAGATTATCTTCAAGGCCAGCAGGACCGCCTGCTTGTTCAAAATAACAGGCATGCCAAAGAGCTGAAAAAGGTACGGAATTTCATCTTTAACCGCAAGAAGAAAAGTGATTTTGAGATGGAATTTCTACACAGTTTCGACTTGTTTTATCAAGAGGCGCTTCATGTGGTCGCCCTGCAGCAGGAACTTCAGGAGAGAGACGTGCCAGAGGATGCGCAGGATGTATTTGGGATTTGCCATGGGGATTATAACCAGCATAACGTGATTTTCCTGCGCCAGGAAATGGCGGTGCTTAATTTTGAGAAAGCGTCTTATGACGTGCAGGCAGCAGATCTTGGGAATTTCATGCGCAAAATCTTGGAGAAGCATAATTGGAATATGGGGCTTGGCATGGATATGCTGAAAGCTTATAATAATGTCAGGAAGCTGACGCGCCAGGAGATGAATCAGCTTTATATTCGTCTTGCCTATCCTGAAAAATTCTGGAAGATTGCAAATCATTATTTTAACACCAGCAAGGCATGGGTATGCGGAAGGAATTTGGAAAAACTAGAGAAGATCATTGCTCAGAATGAGGCGCGGGAGAATTTTCTTTGTCTGATCAGGGATTAAAGCGATTGAGGAGGAATGAAGTTGCAAAAGAAAAAATCACATATGTTACTATTGTTGCTTTTGCTGGCAGCGTTGTCAGCAGGATGCGGGGAAAAGAAGAAAAAGATTACCGACGGAAGCGAAGTTTATGTCCGTAGAGAGGAAGCGAAAGCACAGGTGGACGAAGAGGAGGGAGAGGAATTGCAACAGCTGCAAGCCCTTTACATAGTTACAGGCGTTGACGCTGACCATAAGCTTTTGACCTTGCGGGATTGTGAGACTGCAAGGGAGAGGCCTTATAGTTACAGCGGGGGTACTTACATCAAGGACAAATATGGAAACAGTCTGACAGTGGGCCAGCTTTCCTTGGGAGAGCTGGTTGTCATTGAGCAAAAGAAGGACATTCTCACCACGGTTCAGATTTCAAAAGAGGCGTTTTATTATGATGACCTCCATAATTTTAGCTTGGATAAGGACCAGAAATCATTGACGGTGGGCAGTGACAGTTACTATTATGACGAGGGACTTCTCGCCTATCATGACGACAGCCGGGTTTCCGTAGCTGAAATCAGCGAACAGGATAATATATGCCTCAAAGGAGTGGGGCAGAAAATATATGTGATTCTGATAGAAACCGGACATGGGACCGTGGTGTTGGAGAATACGGAGACTTTCCAGGGAGGTTATATCACGATTGGAAACATATTGTCCAAGAAGATTACGCCTCAGATGCGCATGGAGGTGCCAGAAGGGACATACCTTCTGGCAGTGGCAAATAACGGATATGGAGGCAGCCGCAACATTACGGTGGAGGCTAATACAGAGCTTAAGGTCAATCTGGACGAATTAAAAGGTGAGGGACCGAAACGCTGTAAGATTCAGTTTAAGGTGACGCCTGAAAATACGGTGGCAAAGATATATCTTGATGGAGAACTGGCAGATATCAGCCAGCCGCTAGAGGTCAGCTATGGAACGCACCGCCTTCAGGCGGAGGCAGAGGGATATGCGTCATGGAACAAGACTCTCATTGTAAATTCTGATTCAGCAGAGATTGTCATAGAGCTGAAAAAAGAAGAAGAAACAGAGGAAGATGACACCGTTTCCACATCTGGCAGTAGCAGTGGCAATACGGGCAATGCTACTGGAGGTTCTGGCGTTACCAAGCCAAGCAACACGGGCAGCAATAGAAATCCTACTGTGCCAAACAGAAACAATAGTAACAACAATAATAACAGCGGCAATAAGAATAACAGCAATAACAACAGCAATAATAATAGCAATAACAACAATAGCAATAACAACAATAACAACAATAGCAATAATAACAATAACAACAATAACAACAATAGCAATAATAACAATAACAACGGCAATAATAATAACGGCAATAACAACAATAATAGCAATGGCAGTAACAATGACGATAATGGTACAGGAAGTGGCAGCATTTACAGAGATGATTCTAACCAGGATCAAAATGGTGGAACAGGTACGGAAAATTAACGGAAAATGGAAAAAGTAGTTGAGAAAAATGCCATATTGAAGTATGATAGAACCATGTATGCAAGGTGTTGAAAACTACGGGAAAGCAAGGAGGAAAAAATGAGCTACAAAGAACTTTACAATGAATGGCTGACGAACTCATATTTTGATGAGGAGACCAGGGAAGAGCTTCGAAGCATCGCTGATAACGAGAAAGAGATCGAAGAGCGGTTCTACATGGATCTAGAATTTGGAACGGCAGGGCTTCGGGGCGTAATCGGAGCAGGAACCAACCGCATGAATATCTATACTGTGCGCAAAGCCACGCAGGGACTGGCAAATTACATCGCATCTGTAAATGGACAAGCAAAAGGCGTGGCGATTGCTTTCGATTCCAGAAGAATGTCCCCGGAATTTGCAGATGAAGCAGCGCTTTGCCTTGCTGCAAACGGGATCAAGGCATATGTGTTTGAATCTCTTCGCCCTACGCCGGAACTGTCTTATGCAGTGCGTAAGCTGGGCTGCATTGCCGGAATCAATATTACCGCAAGCCATAATCCGCCGGAGTACAACGGTTATAAAGTTTATTGGGAGGACGGCGCCCAGATTACCCCGCCCCATGATAAAGGAATTATGGACGAGGTCAAGAAAGTAACCGATTATGCCACGGTCAAGACTATGGGCAAAGAAGACGCCAAGGCTGCGGGATTGTATCAGAATATTGGGGCAGACATTGATGATCCCTATATAGAAGAGTTAAAAAGCCTGGTTCTTCGCAAAGACTGCATCGATGCAGTGGCAAAAGAGCTGAAGATTGTATATACGCCGCTTCATGGAACTGGGAATATTCCAGTGCGCCGCGTTTTGAAAGAATTAGGATTTGAGCATGTTTACGTGGTACCAGAGCAGGAGAAGCCAGACGGCGAGTTTCCGACAGTCAGTTATCCCAATCCGGAAGCTGAGGAAGCGTTCCAATTGGGGTTGAAGCTTGGCAGAGAGGTGGATGCGGATCTGATCCTTGCCACCGACCCGGATGCAGACCGACTGGGCGTTTATGTAAAAGACGCTCAGACTGGAGAATATCACAGCCTTACAGGCAATATGTCCGGTTGCCTGATTGGAGATTATGTCATCAGCCAGAGAAAGGAACAGGAAGGACTTCCGGCAGACGGGGCGTTTATCAAATCCATTGTCTCTACTAATATGGCGGACGCAATCGCAAAATATTATGGCATTGCCTTAGTGGAAGTGCTCACTGGGTTTAAGTTTATCGGACAGAAGATTCTCGAATTTGAAAACACTGGAAAAGGGACATATCTCTTTGGCATGGAAGAAAGCTATGGATGCCTTACCGGAACTTATGCCAGAGACAAGGATGCGGTAGTGGCTTCCATGACATTGTGTGAGGCGGCCGCTTATTATAAGACCAAAGGCATGACGCTTTGGGATGCGATGATCGCCATGTATGACCGTTATGGTTACTATAAAGACGATGTAAAATCCATCACCCTGAAAGGGATTGAGGGGTTGGAGAAGATCCAAAAGATCATGAATGCTTTGAGGGAGAACGCTCCCGCTGAAATCGGCAGTTACAAGGTGGTTTCTGCAAGGGATTATAAGACAGATGTCATAAAGGACATGGAGACCGGAGCTGAAACGCCTACAGGCTTGCCGAGTTCCAACGTGCTTTACTATGATTTGACGGACGACGCATGGGTATGCGTAAGGCCGTCTGGTACAGAGCCGAAAGTGAAATTCTACTATGGCGTAAAGGGAACTTCGATTGCGGATGCAGATCAGAAATCAGAAAAGCTGGGCAAGGAAGTCTTGGCAATGATTGACGTAATGTTGTAATTAACTAAAACTGGACAGAACTCCTAAATTGTAACAGCTCAGCTTGCGCTTCATGAGCAGGTAACATGTCGCTCTTTCTATTGGCGTTAGCTGAGCTGATACCCCAAATCGCAGGAAATGCGGAAATTTTCTTGACAAACAATAGAAAAACAAGTATAAATATGTGTGTAGGAAATCGAAGAGTAATTGTGATGCAGATAGAAACGGTTGCCTGATCAGTGACCGCTCGTCATGATTAATCCTGCTGTTGAGCAGGCCGCATGGCCATCTTTACTGTGAAGGCGTTCTTTGCCGGCATGGTAATTAAGCGAAATTATATTTTAGAGAAAAACCCAGAGGAGGAATTTTGTCATGAACAAAACAGAATTAGTTGCAGCGATCGCTGAAAAAACTGACTTACCGAAGAAAGATGCAGAGAAAGCGCTGAAAGCTTTCACAGATGTTGTAACTGAAGAATTGAAAAAGGGCGAGAAAATCCAGTTAGTAGGATTTGGAACTTTTGAAGTTTCTGAGAGGGCTGCAAGAACGGGAAGGAATCCTCAGAGCGGCGAGGAGATGGAGATTCCGGCTTCCAAGGCTCCGAAGTTTAAGGCAGGAAAAGCTTTAAAGGATATGATTAATGCATAATTAAGTTTATGACAATTGTGGGGCTGTTGCAGAATGCGGCTTATATACAATTTATGGATAAGGTTCTTGTGCTTTGAAACCATATTTTGTATATGACGGCTGTTTTGCAACAGCTCCTTTTAATGGCAAAGGAATAGGTGACCGATATGAGGCTTGATAAATTTTTAAAAGTATCCCGGCTGATTAAGCGCAGGACAGTTGCAAATGAGGCATGCGATGCAGGACGTGTAGCAGTAAATGGCAAAACGGCGAAGGCTTCCCAGGACATAAAGGCGGGAGACACGATTGAAATCGGCTTTGGTACGAAAAATGTAAAGGTTGAGGTGCTTTCGATACAGGATACCAGCAAGAAAGAAGAAGCAAAAGAGCTATTTAAATACCTGTAACAGGCATAAAACAATGCCTCCTTCATATATTTAAAGAGGACATACTTGATCCTGGATATATGGAAGGAGGCTTTTGGATGGAAGAGAGAACTGGGACAGGGGGAGGCCATAAGATTATGATCTCCAACCGCAAAAGCGGGGTGTTAAACGGAGTAATAGACGTGCTTTCCTTTGACGTGGGTGAGATATTGCTGGAGACAGAGTTGGGAATGCTGATGATAAAGGGCAATGACCTTCATGTAAACCGCCTGACCTTGGAAAAAGGCGAGATCGATATCGAAGGAAAAATAGACAGCTTTACTTATTCGGATGTAAAGTCTGCCTCAAAACAAACGGAATCTTTCTTGGGAAGACTCTTTAAATAATGGAAGTCAGCGCAGGGATTTTAAAGGAAGCAGACGTATTGCTGGCGGCTTTTTTGACAGGGGCGCTGCTTCTGGTGGTTTATGACTTGCTGCGGATTATCCGAAGACTTATCCCTCATAAAATATGGCTGGTAGGTGCAGAAGATCTCGTATTTTGGATTGGAAGCGCAGCAGTGGTGTTTGCCATGCTGTATCGGGAAAACAGCGGCTATATAAGGGGATTTGTGATCGGCGGCGTCGTGGTTGGCATGCTTTTCTATAATGCCGTGTTCAGTTCCTGGGTCGTAAAGAGCGGTGTGTTTCTTCTTCAGAAAATAATGTTCGTTGTCAGCAGGCCTTTGGCCTGGACAGCCCGTTTGCTGAAAAAGCCGATGGGATTTGCGGGGAAAAAATTAAAAAAATTCTTTCGGTTTTGCAAAAAACAATTGAAAAAACTCTGGAGAGCAGTTAGAATAGGGATATGTAAGCTTTAAACGAGTGTGAGAATGAAAGGCATTTCAGATGGGAAAACGAGAAGCGGCACGCAAAGCAAGTGCACAAAGAACCCGGATGCGAAGAAGAAAAAGACATAATAAGTCGGGAATACTATGCATTACCTTGATCATGCTTACCATGGTGGGGGTGATGTCTGTTCAGATTATAACATTGTACCGTAAGAATGAAACTTATAAGGCAAAGCAGCAGGAGCTGCAGGCGCAGCTTGATTCAGAAAAGCAGCGAAAGACGGAACTGGAAGAGTATGAGGAATATGTGAATACCAAAGAATACATAGAACAGACAGCAAAGACGAAGCTTGGGCTGGTGCACGGCAATGAGATTATATTTAAAGAGAAAGAGCAAGAAAAATAAGTTGCCGCTCATGAACCGCTTAAAAAGCCTGAATCCCTTAGAATCGCCATAAGCAGCGATTCTAGGGGATTTTTTGTCTAAAAGTTTTTGGAAAGCGATCCCGGTTTTGACAAACATTTTATATGCTCCTTTTTATAATAACTACTGCACGCTGAGGGGCGGCAGAAAAAGGAGGATAAGCGATGAGTAAAAAGAAATGGAAAGAAGTTATTATGTATGGATTAGCCATGGCTGTGGCAAGGGTGGAATTTGCCGGATGCTTTCCGCTGGTTCCGGGATTTTTTGCGGCGGTATGCATGGAAGAAGTGAATCGGACACTGCTGTTGATTTTCAGCATATTTGGAATGGCGCTGTTTTTGCCAGTGCAGGCAATGGCAAAATACACGATGGTGCTGTTGGTTACCGGAGTAGTGATAAAAATGGTGGAGTGGGCATATAAAAGTTGCCGCGTACATGTGGGAGCTGCTGCGGCAGGCGTCAGCGTTCTATTGCTTACCATGGCGGGAGAGGTGCTGCTAGTACGAAATCGTTCCGTAATATGGATGGGGGCGCTGGAGTCGGTGCTGGTCTATACAATGGTGTTGGTGCTCTCGCCAATCTTGCACCTCTTGCTGGAAGAAAGCGTGGTGTCGGTGATTCGGAAAAAAGCCGTGGAACAGACGGCCCCGGAACATGGAGAAAAACTTCAGACATATGCGGAATCTTTTAGCGGCTTGTCAAAGATTTTTTCGCAGATGGAAAGTTTTAAGGGAGATTTCGAGCCAGAAGAGATGGGGAAGATGCAGCAGGAGATTGCCGGAAAAATTTGCATGGGATGCGATCAATGCGCCATCTGCTGGCAGGAAGAGACTAGCCCCATGTACGAGCTGTTCTTTCGTCTTTTTCATTCAATAGAAAAGAGGGGCAGCGCGGAGGAGGAGGTACATCGGGAGCTTTCAGGCTACTGTCCGTATTCAGACAGCATTGTGGAGGAGGCGGTGGGAGTATTTGAGAAAGCGAGGCTGAATCTTGCCTGGTATAACCGGCTTTTGGAAAACCGGGGAATTATTGCGGAGCAGCTTGACGCCATGGCATACATTATGGAGGACTGCGCCAGAGAATACCGCGATGTGAGCCAGCAAGAAGGGCGGATGCTTGCGGCTGTAAAATATCGTTTTAAGGAACGGGGGATTGCCGCAAAAGAGATTCATCTCTACCAACGGCAGAATGGGAAGCTGTCCTTGCAGCTTCGGGCAGCGTCAAAATGGGGGAATTATATTCCAATCAAAGATCTGGCAAAAGTTGCAAGCCAGGGATTAAAGCGTGACATGGTACCCGGAAAATATACTCATACATTGGTTGGAAAAGAACCAGTATTTCTGACATTTGAAGAAGACACCTTGTTCCATACCCTGCAGGGGGTGGCAAGGCTCACGAAGGATCACGCCCAGGTTTCTGGCGACAGCTTTTCATTTTTAGACTTAGAGGGAGGGCAGTGCGTGATGGCGCTTTCTGACGGCATGGGTTCGGGAATCAGTGCTTGTAAGGAAAGCGAAATGGTGATAGAGTTAATAGAGAAGTTTTTGGAATCAGGCTTTCAAAAGGAAACGGCGATTCGAATGATGAATTCTGCAATGGTCATTCAGGGAGAGGACGGCATATTTTCCACGGTAGATCTGGCTTCGATGGATTTGTATACAGGAATGTGCGAGTTTTACAAGATTGGTGCGGCGGCAGCTTTTATCAAGCGCAGCGAGGAAGTAGAGTGCATCTCTTCCGCAAGCCTTCCAGCAGGCATTTTTCATCAGATCGAGATAGAGAAAAGCAGCAGGCAGCTTGAGGATGGAGACATGGTAGTGCTGCTTACCGACGGGGTGCTGGATTACATGCGCGTCCCCGCCCCTGAGGAGACGATGCGGGAAATTTTGGAAACCATCGAAAGCAACAACCCAGGTCAGATGGCAAAGCAGATTTTGGAACAGATTTTACTGTTTACGGCAGGAAAAGTCCCGGATGATATGACGGTGCTGGTCACTGGGATTTGGAAAAAATGATTTGGGCAGAAAAATACGGGAGATAGAAAGAAGCAATGAAGAAAAAAGTGAGAAATTTTATCAGAGAACATCATATGGTAGAAAAGGGGGAATGTGTTCTAGCGGCGGTGTCTGGCGGAGCGGATTCGCTTTGCATGTTGTTGATTCTTTTGGAATTACAACAGGAACTGGGGATTACATTGCGTGTCGTTCATGTGGAACATGGCATCCGGGGGCAAGAAAGCAAGAAAGACGCAGCGTTTGTGGAGGATTTTTGCAGCCAGCGTCAGATTCCGTGCAAAGTTTTTTTCTGCGATGCGAAAACATATGCCAGGGAAAGAAGAATGTCTCTGGAAGAAGGGGCGAGAGAGTTGCGCTACCAGTATTTGCAGCAGACTGCAGAGGAATTCGGGGCGGATAAAATTGCCTTGGCACATAATCAAAATGATTGTGCGGAGACGATGTTGTTTCATTTGGCGCGGGGAACGGGAATGAAAGGGATGTGCGGCATCCGCCCAGTTCGTCAAAAAATCATCCGCCCCCTGTTGTGTGTCGCGCGATCTGAGATTGAAGCTTATTTGGCAGAGAAAGGACAGGGTTTTTGCAGGGATCAGACAAATGAGGAATTATTATATGCCCGCAATAGAATCCGCCATCAAGTGATCCCTGTGCTGTCAAAGATTAATGCCAATGCTGTTTCTCATATCAATCAGGCGGCTGCCTTTGTAACTGAGGCGGTGGAGTTGCTGGATGATTTGACAAAACAGTCGTTGCAGGCTTACGTCCATGAGAAAGACGGCGGAACCTGTATCTTGCAAGAGCTGCAACAAGAAAAACAAGTGGTGCGGCGCGCAGTGATACACAAGGCTTTGCAGAAAGAGGCAGGAAAAAGCCAAGATATTGCCATGATACATGTCAAACAGTTGGAGCAGCTTTTTGCTATGCAAACTGGAAAAAAGATAAATCTTCCTTATAATATAGAAGGACAAAAGACGTATCAGGGGGTTTTGCTGCGCAGGCAGGCAGAGCGGGCGCATGAAAGCTCCCAGGTCTTGGATTTGGAGGCGTTGGCAACCGGAAGCCTGTATATTTCTTCCCATGGATATCAAATACAAACACGTTTATTGGATAAAATTCCTCAAAATGAAGAAATTCCCAAAAAGATGTATACGAAATGGCTCGATTATGATAAAATTAAAGGTAATATGCGAATGAGAACCCGGCAAAAACAGGATTTTTTGGTGATTGACGCACAAGGAAGCCGGAAAAAACTGAAAAAGTATTTTGTAGATGAGAAAGTGCCGGAATATCAGCGGGACCAGGTCTTGCTGCTGGCAGACGACACCCATATTCTCTGGGTCATTGGTTACCGCGTCAGCGAAGATGTCAAGGTAACCCAGCATACTAAAAGAATCTTAGAGATACAGGTAAATGGAGGAACAACACATGAGTGATAAAATCTGCGTGTTAATCACAGAAGAAGAATTAGAAAACAGGATTTGTGAGTTGGGAAAAGAAATCAGTGAACATTATCAGGGAGAATCTGTGCATTTGGTCAGTGTCCTGAAAGGAGGAGTATTTTTTACCTGCGAGTTAGCAAAAAGGCTGACGATACCCGTTTCTATTGATTTTATGTCGGTGTCCAGCTACGGCAATGACACCAAGTCCAGCGGCGTGGTAAAGGTCATTAAAGATCTGGATGAGTCTATCGAGGGTAAAAATGTCCTGGTAGTAGAAGATATCGTTGATTCTGGCAGGACGCTGAGTTATTTATTGGAAAATTTGAAAAGCAGAAAACCAAAGAGTCTGCGGCTGTGCACATTGCTGGATAAACCGGAACGGCGGGTGACGGATGTGCAGGTGGATTATACCGGATTTGAAATACCGGATAAATTCGTAGTGGGCTATGGTCTTGATTATATGCAGCGATACCGCAACCTTCCTTATGTAGGGGTGGTAATGCTGGAAGATGAAGCGTGAAAGGAGTAAAAGTATAAATATATGAGTAATCAGAAACGTTACCGGGCATTCGGGCTGTATATCGCAGTGATTATCATTCTTGCATTGCTCTGGATTATGAGGGACAGTTCTTCTGGCTTTGGACAGAATTCTGTCTATACTTATGCGCAGTTTGAACAGGATTTGGAGATGGATCATGTGGTGTCCGTCGTCATTTCACAGAATAGGGAAGTTCCAAGCGGCGAGGCGGACGTGACTCTGAAAGGAGAATCCAGAAATGCGGTCAAGACCTTGCATTTGTCGGATATCAATGCTTTGCAGGATACCATGAAGTCGTATGACTTCAAGGATTTTGTAGTACAGGAGATGCCAGAGGAGAACTGGCTGATCTCGATACTGCCCACGCTGATTTTATTTGGCGTGCTGTTTGTATTCTATATTATGATGACCAACCATGCTGCGGCCTCCTCCGGCGGCGGGAACAAGATGATGAATTTTGGGAAGAGCCGCGCCAAAATGTCTACAGATGAGAATAAGAAGATCAATTTTGGAAGCGTGGCAGGGCTGAAAGAAGAAAAGGAAGAACTGGAAGAGCTGGTGGATTTTTTGCGTTCTCCCAGAAAGTATACCAAGCTGGGGGCCAGAATTCCCAAAGGCGTTCTTTTAGTCGGACCGCCAGGAACAGGTAAGACGCTGCTTGCCAAGGCGGTTGCCGGGGAAGCAGGAGTTCCGTTTTTTAGCATTTCTGGTTCTGACTTCGTGGAAATGTTTGTGGGCGTCGGTGCGTCCCGCGTCCGTGACCTTTTTGAGGATGCCAAGAAAAATGCGCCCTGTATCGTGTTCATAGATGAGATTGACGCAGTGGCAAGGCGCAGGGGAACTGGCATGGGCGGCGGTCATGACGAGCGTGAGCAGACCTTGAACCAGCTCTTAGTAGAGATGGACGGCTTTGGCGTAAACGAGGGCATTATCGTGATGGCGGCGACCAATCGCGTCGATATTTTGGATCCTGCGATTATGCGTCCTGGACGTTTTGACCGCAAGGTGCATGTGGGAAGGCCTGACGTGGGTGGCAGGGAAGAGATTTTAAGAGTTCATGCCAAGAATAAGCCTCTAGGGGACGACGTGGATCTGAGGCAGATTGCTCAAACGACCGCAGGCTTTACAGGCGCGGATTTGGAAAACCTGTTGAACGAGGCGGCAATTTTTGCAGCGAAGGAAGATCGTGCCTATATTATACAGGGCGATATCCGCAAATCTTTCGTGAAAGTGGGCATTGGTTCTGAAAAGAAGAGCCGGATCATCACGGACAAAGAAAAACGAATTACCGCATACCATGAGGCAGGCCATGCGATCTTGTTTCATGTGCTGCCGGATGTCGGACCGGTGTACTCCGTATCCATCATTCCCACAGGCGTAGGGGCTGCAGGCTATACGATGCCGCTGCCAGAGCGTGAGGAAATGTTCAATACCAAGGGAAGGATGCTGCAAGAGATCATCGTGGATCTTGGAGGCAGGGTGGCAGAGGAAATGATTTTTGACGATATCACCACCGGTGCTTCCCAAGACATCAAGCAGGCGACCGGGGTTGCAAAAGCCATGGTCACCAGGTACGGCATGTCGGAGCATGTGGGCTTGATCAATTATGACAATGACGACGACCAAGTGTTCATCGGCAGAGACCTGGCCCATGCAAGGGCTTACGGGGAAAACGTAGCCAGCACCATTGACCAGGAGATTAAGCGCATCATTGACGAATGCTATGAAAAGTCCAGAAGCATTTTGTCGGAGCATGAGAAGATTCTTCATAAATGTGCAGATCTTCTCCTGGAAAAGGAAAAAATCAGCAGAGATGAGTTTGAAGCTTTGTTTGAGGGATGATTTGTGCAGAATTGCTATCTGTCAAGGACGTTAAAGAAAACAAATGATATGAAATATGTATAAAAAAGAATGTAAATTTTTGTGAAGTTTGTGCACACTTATTGGGAAAATTATGGTATTATAGTTATCGTAAAAACCCCCAATACATTATATAGTTTTTGCTACACCCCATAGTAAAAATACCTTCTCCTAAAGAGACTGTTGCATTGATGAATGAAAATTGTCAGTGCGGCGGTCTCTTTTTTTGCAGGGATATTGAAATGCAGTACCACATATGCTACAATTTTGTTTTAGACCCTTATATTTCTTATTTATATATAAATAGAAAACGAACGGAACAAAGGAGGACAGATGCGGGATGAGTGGCGGTAAATTTATGTGGCAGGACCGGTTTAATATTGGCGTGGATGTGATTGACAAGGAGCATAAGAAACTTTTCAGTATTTTAAATAAGCTGCTTGCTTATAGCGTGAACGAGGAACGTTACCAGTGGGTATGTCAGGAAGGAATTAAATATTTCAAAAAGCATGCCATGAAGCATTTTGCAGAAGAAGAAGTATATATGGCATCCATTGATTATGACGGATACGAAATGCACAGACGCCTTCATGATAATTTTAGAAAGAAGACGCTTCCGGAAATTGAACGGGAGTTGGAACAGTCGGAATATTCCAAGGATGCCGTGGAGCATTTTTTGGGGGTGTGCACTGGCTGGCTGATCGGACATACGTTGACGGAGGACCGTGCGATTGTCGGAAAGGCTGTGAGCAAATGGGCGGCGCTTCTTCCAGAAGAGGAACAGGAGGCTATGGAGCAGGTGATTGTCCGGCTGTTGCATGAGCTGTTTCAGTTAAATGCCCGGGTAGTCAGTGGGAATTATGGAGGGGAGAAATTCGGCAAAGGAATTTATTACCGCTTAGTCTATGGTTCTAAGAATGGCGAGACATGGGAGATTATCCTTGTTTTTGAGGAAAGCTTGCTTGTCAAGACAGTGGGACGAATGATGGGATCAAAAGACGATGACAAATTAAGCGCTCTTATGATGAATGCTACCCGTTATACGGCGCAGCAGTTTGTGGAACGCATCCGCGTTCATTTCCCGTCTGCGGAGCTGTTTGAAGTGAAAGAGGAGAACCTTCTTACCTATGTGCAGTTTGAGAAGATTTTTGAGAATCACAAGCCTCAGTGCAGCCTGTTGTTTGACACGGGGGAAGGCTATTTTGCATTTTGCGTTATGGCGCCGCATTTGCTTGAGGATAAGGTGGGTGGAACTATCAAGGCAGAGAATGCGATGACGGAAATTAAGAAATACCTTGATACTGGCAAATCTAGTCAAAAGAAGAAATTATTGGTGGTCGATGATTCTGGCGTGGTAAGACAGGCGATGAAAGAATTGCTTGGCAAGGATTATGAAGTGATGTTGGCGGAATCTGGCGTGTCTGCGCTGCGTTGCATGATTCTTGACCGTCCAGACTTGGTATTGCTAGATTATGAGATGCCTATTTGCGACGGCAGGCAGGTGTTGGAAATGATCCGTGCAGAGAAAGGGTTGGCGGATCTTGACGTGATTTTCCTGACGGGCAATACAAACAGGGAAAATATTAAAAAGATCGCAGCATTAAAGCCGGCGGGCTATTTGCTGAAAATGATGAAGCCAGAGGAGATTAAGCAGAATATCGATCAATTTTTTAAAAAGAAAAACGGCTGACGTTTCCCCCGCAATTTGGTGAAACAGGGACATCCTTTAGAATGGATAACAGAGACTAATTATTGAAGAGGTTATGCCTATGAAAGAATATTCCAACTACGAATTAAATCAAAAACAACAATATATGATGCTGATGCGTCCGTTGTTGCGGAAACATGCGCTGTTTTCCGATGGAACAAAGGATTACCGGAACCCCCCGGAGCCAAAGGAAGATGAGGAAGTGACCATTACGTTTCGCACGGCGAAGGACAATGTGGATATTGTGTGGCTTCGTACTGACGCTGGGAAGATCCCGATGTGGAAAGAATACAGCAGGGGGCTGTTTGATTATTACCAGGTCAAGGTGCAGCTTGGAAAAGAACCTTTCAGGTATTATTTCGAGATTAACACGGGCATGCTTCAGTGTTATTATGACCGCATGGGGGTATCGCCGGAAATCAGGCAGGATTATGCATTTGTGATCGTGCCAGGATTTTCTACGCCCGACTGGGCAAAAGGCGCAGTCATGTACCAAATTTTGGTGGACCGTTTTTGCAATGGCGATCCCTCGAATGACGTGCTTACGAACGAGTATTACTATATCAAGGTCTACAGCCAGAAGGTCGAGGATTGGGAAAAGTGTCCGGCAGAATTCGGCGTCGGCGAATTTTATGGAGGGGATTTGGCGGGCGTGATGCAGAAGCTTGATTATCTGCAGGATCTGGGCGTGGAAGTGTTATATTTCAATCCGCTGTTTGTTTCTCCTTCCAATCATAAATACGATATTCAGGATTATGATTATATCGATCCGCATTATGGGAAAATCGTCGAGGATGAGGGAAGATTGCTCCAGCCAGATGAGACGGATAATTCTACAGCTACCAGATACATCAAGCGGGTTTCCGACATCAGGAATCTGGAAGCCAGCAACCGGCTGTTTGCAGAGCTGGTGAGTGAGGCGCACAAACGGGGAATGCGCGTCATTCTCGACGGCGTATTTAACCACTGCGGATCGTTTAATAAATGGCTGGACCGGGAACTGATTTATGAGAAAGAGCTTGGATATGCCACTGGAGCTTACATCTCTGGAGACAGTCCGTACCAGAAATTTTTCCAATTCCACGATGAGAACCGATGGCCTTATAATAATAGCTATGATGGCTGGTGGGGTCATGATACCCTGCCAAAGCTAAATTACGAGGGTTCGGAAGAATTGTATGAATATATTTTGGACATAGGCAGGAAATGGGTGTCTCCGCCCTTTAATGCAGACGGATGGCGTCTTGATGTTGCGGCGGATCTCGGTCATTCTGTAGAATTTAATCACAAGTTTTGGAGGGACTTTAGAAATGCCGTGAAAGAGGCGAATCCAAACGCAATCATCTTGGCGGAGCATTACGGTGATCCGGTGGAATGGCTGCGGGGCGATCAGTGGGACACGGTGATGAATTATGACGCATTTATGGAACCATTGACCTGGTTTTTGACGGGCATGGAGAAGCATAGTGACGGTTACAGGCAGGATATGCTCGGAAATTATCAAAACTTTGAAGGCGCCATGAATTATTATATGACGCGTTTTATGACTTCGTCTCTGCAGTGCGCCATGAACGAGCTGTCGAATCATGATCATTCCAGATTTTTGACCCGTACCAATCACAAAGTTGGAAGAGTTGACGTCTTGGGAAGCGCAGCGGCAGGGGAAGAGACCAATAAAGGCGTTTTAAAAGAAGCCGTGGTGGTTCAGATGACTTGGCCTGGGGCACCGACGATATATTATGGAGACGAAGCGGGAGCGGTAGGATTTACGGATCCTGATAACCGAAGGACGTATCCCTGGGGGCGTGAGGATCAAGAGCTTTTAGCGTTCCACCGGGACATTATAAAGATCCATAAGCAGTATGACGCATTTCGCACAGGCTCTTTGAAGTTCCTTGGAGGGGATTATCAGGTGATGTGCTATGGTCGTTTTAACCGCTTGCAGCAATTTGTGATCGTGATCAATAACGATTATGTCCAGCGGGACATGGTGTGGAGAGTATGGCCGGCAGAGATGGAGCGCAAAAGCAGAATGGTGCGCATTATGCTTACGACGCCGGAAAGTTATTCCTTGGAGCCGGAGATTTATGAAGTGGAAAATGGACGCATCCATATTTCCCTTCCGCCAAATGCAGCGGTGATTTTGAGAAATATTGGAAGAGAAGAGTCGTAAAAAGAACACAGCCAAATTTCATTTTGCGATTTTTGAGAAAGTGGAATTTGTTTGAGTTTCCCCATTTTGCAATTGATAGCGCCAAAAGGTCTTGCTGCCTTTGGCAGCATAGACATCTTGCACAAAAAGTGCGACAGCCCCCCTTTGGCGCTATCAATTGCAAAATGGGGAAACTTAAAGGAATTTGGTGTTGACGCAGAAGCGTTATTATGTTATAGTAGACTAGCGATGGAAGTAGGTCTTTTTTTTATGCCTAAAATTAGAAATTAAGTGGAGGTGGAAGTTGTGCGCACTAGAATTACACTGGCATGTACGGAATGTAAGCAACGTAACTATAACATGACCAAAGATAAGAAGGCTCATCCAGACAGAATGGAGACTAAGAAGTATTGTCGGTTCTGCAGGAAACATACGCCACACAAAGAAACCAAGTAACAAGAGAGCGAAGGAAGTGAAAGGCTGAACAAGATGTTCACCCATCCCTGGTTTTCGGGTGCGAAAGCGTGCCATAGGAGGTAAATATGGGAGAAAGTAAGACAGAGAAAGCTCCAAAGACGAGCTGGTTCACCGGTCTTAAGGCTGAATTTGACAAAATTATTTGGCCAGACAAAAAATCACTTAGCAGACAGACTGCGGCAGTTGTAGCTGTTTCTATTGTCTTGGGTCTTATCATTGCCGTATTAGATGTCATTATCAGATATGGCGTAGATACCCTGGTAGGTTTATAGGAGGCATAGGTGATTTATGGCAGAGGCAAACTGGTATGTAGTTCATACCTATTCCGGTTATGAAAACAAAGTGAAGGAGAATATTGATAAGACTATCAAGAATCGTCATCTTGAAGATCAGATCCTCGAGGTTAGGGTTCCGATGCAGAGTGTCGTGGAAATGAAAAACGGCGTAAAGAAAACGGTTGAAAAGAAGTTGTTTCCAGGCTATGTTCTTATCAATATGGTTATGAATGACGACATATGGTATGTGGTTCGAAATACCAGAGGCGTTACCGGGTTTGTAGGACCGGGCTCCAAGCCCGTACCACTCACTGAAGCTGAAATGAGACCGTTGGGTATTCAGGTTGACGATGTGGTTGTGGATTTTGAGGAGGGAGATTCCATCTGCGTAATCGGAGGTGTCTGGAAAGACACGGTTGGAATTATCCAGACGATGAACCATGGCAAACAGATTGTGACCATCAATGTCGACCTGTTCGGCCGTGAAACGCCGGTTGAAATAAGTTTCACAGATATTCGCAAGTTATAAGATGCACAGCTGCAGGAATTTCTCAAAAGCGCCTGCAGACAAGTATTAAAGGAGGATTTTCCAAATGGCAAAGAAAGTAGAAGGATATATCAAATTACAGATCCCTGCTGGAAAGGCTACGCCTGCGCCACCAGTCGGACCTGCGCTTGGACAGCATGGCGTCAATATCGTTGAATTTACAAAACAGTTCAATGCAAGAACTGCTGACCAGGGCGATTTAATCATTCCGGTTGTGATCACCGTATATTCAGATAGAAGCTTTAGCTTCGTGACAAAGACCCCGCCTGCCCCAGTATTGATTAAGAAAGCATGTAATATCAAGTCTGGCTCTGCAGTACCAAACAAGACGAAAGTAGCGACTATTTCCAAAGCAAAGCTTCAGGAAATTGCAGAACTGAAAATGCCGGATCTGAATGCAGCGTCATTGGAAGCGGCAATGAGCATGATCGCAGGAACGGCAAGAAGCATGGGCGTTACTGTTGAAGAATAGGCAATGCTTGCTCAGCGAGGCAAGTCGGGATTTGAGCGAATGACGTTCTATTCGCTTGAAAGACAGAATTGCCGTGCGTTATTTGGCGAAACGTGGGAGGGAAGACTCCCGATATTACCACTAGGAGGTTATTTAGAATGAAACGAGGAAAGAAATATGTAGAAGCTGCAAAAGCCATCAACAGGGCAACGCAGTATGATGCAGCAGAAGCAATCAGCCTGGCTAAAAAGACAGCGGTTGCAAAATTTGACGAGACAATCGAAGCTCATATCAGAACCGGCTGTGACGGACGTCATGCAGAGCAGCAGATTCGTGGCGCAGTTGTATTGCCTCACGGAACAGGCAAGGCTGTGAAGGTTTTGGTTTTTGCAAAGGGTGACAAGGTAGACGAGGCATTGGCGGCGGGAGCTGACCATGTTGGCGGAGATGAGTTGATTCCAAAGATCCAGAATGACGGATGGCTGGATTTTGACGTCGTAGTTGCCACTCCCGATATGATGGGCGTTGTAGGACGCCTGGGACGTGTCCTTGGACCGAAGGGCTTAATGCCGAACCCCAAAGCAGGAACTGTTACAATGGACGTTACCAAAGCGATCAACGATATCAAGGCTGGTAAGATTGAGTATAGGTTAGACAAGACCAATATTATCCATGTGCCAATTGGAAAAGCATCTTTTACAGAAGAACAGTTAGCGGACAACTTCCAGACCCTTATGGATGCCATCATCAAAGCAAAGCCGGCAGCGTTAAAAGGACAGTATTTGAAAAGCGTTACCTTGTCTCCTACCATGGGGCCAGGCGTAAGAATCAACACTGCAAAGTTTGTTTAAGCTTGATGTTGACATCTGAAATAGACAGTGCTATAATATATAAGCATATTGCCGAAGACAGCAGGTGCCTTAGGGCGTAACAGTATGACCTGCCGAGGAACATTATTGGACAACTTTGTCTGATAAGAATGAAAGAATATTTCAAGCCTCTTTGTCTCGGACAAAGGGGCTTTTAAATTACCAAACGGTTGTGTTTGTGATTTAAAAGCTCAGATAAAACGATTGTTTAAAGGAGGTGCACAATTCGTGGCAAAAGTAGAATTAAAGCAGCCTATCGTACAGGAGATAGCGGAACAGGTCAAGGATGCACAGTGCGTTGTGTTGGTAGATTACCGTGGGTTGACTGTAGAGGAAGATACACAGTTGCGTAAACAGTTGAGAGAAGCTGGCGTTACTTACAAAGTCTACAAGAATACATTGATGAATTTTGCATTCAAGGGAACAGACTTTGAGAGCATGTCTTCTTTGCTGAAAGGACCAAGCGCTATTGCGGTGTCCAAAGATGATGCGACTGCGCCGGCAAGAATCCTTGCAAAGTTTGCAAAGGCTGCACCGGCGTTAGAGTTAAAAGCAGGCGTTGTAGAGGGAACGTTCTATGATGCGGACGGAATTAAAACCATCGCTTCTGTTCCATCAAGGGAAGAGCTGCTCTCCAAATTCCTTGGAAGCATTCAGTCTCCGATTACCAACCTCGCCCGTGTTCTTAATCAGATCGCAGAGCAGGGCGGCGGAGAAGCTGCGGCAGCGTCAGCAGCAGATGCGCCAGCAGAAGAAGCTCCTGCTGAGGCGTAAGCGTGACGCAGAGGCGGGCTTCTTGAGAGAACATGAAAAAGTTTCTTAGATATTCTTAGAAAATTATAATGACAAATGGAGGTATATCATAATGGCAAAATTAACAACAGCAGAATTTATCGAAGCTATTAAAGAGCTGAGCGTATTAGAATTAAATGAGTTAGTAAAAGCATGTGAAGAAGAATTCGGCGTATCCGCAGCAGCAGGCGTCGTAGTTGCAGCAGCAGGCGGAGATGGAGCAGCAGCGGCTGAAGAGAAGACGGACTTCAATGTAGAGCTGACAGAGGTTGGACCGAACAAGGTTAAGGTTATCAAGGTTGTTCGTGAAGTAACTGGATTAGGACTGAAAGAAGCAAAGGAAGTAGTTGACGGAGCTCCTAAGGTAGTGAAAGAAGGCGCTGAGAAAGCAGAAGCAGAAGATATTAAAGCTAAGCTGGAAGCAGAAGGCGCAAAGGTTACATTGAAATAATTTTATTTTGGATCATGAAAAAAGTGAAGCAGGGCGGCAGTTCTAGAGAGGAATTGCCGCCTCGTTTTATGCAAAAGATACATGCCGCTAAAGTGGCGCATGGGTGGCGCGGCGGGTGGGCGAAGCAATCTTCCCAGTTCGATTGCCATAGTAAAAAATGGAAAGAAAAGTATTGACATGTATTGATGAATTATGCTATCATATAGGATGCACTATTGTGGTGACGTGTACTTATTGCCAAGCAGCTATATCAGAGGAGGAAAATTCTCTGATATAGCTTTCAGTGGATTGCAGGAGCATTCTTGAAAATATAAAAACGAGAGGTGAAACGTCAATGGAGAAAAACAGAATACGTCCGATTCAAGCAGGAAAAAGCGTTCGTATGAGTTACTCGCGACAAAAGGAAGTATTGGAAATGCCGAACCTCATTGAGGTTCAGAAGAATTCTTACAACTGGTTTATCAATGAAGGGTTGAAAGAGGTATTTGCTGATATTTCTCCCATCGCAGATTACAGCGGACAGTTAAGTCTGGAATTCGTTGGTTTTACATTATGTGAAAAAGATGTAAAATATTCAATTGCGGAATGTAAAGAACGAGATGCAACTTATGCCGCACCGTTAAAAGTAAAAGTTAGATTTTACAATAAAGAAGCAGTTGAAGAAGTAAAAGATTATGAGATCTTCATGGGCGATTTACCACTTATGACTGAGACGGGAACTTTCGTCATCAACGGCGCAGAACGTGTTATTGTCAGCCAGCTGGTGCGTTCCCCCGGTATTTATTATGGGATTGCACACGATAAAGTGGGCAAGACCTTGTATTCCTGCACTGTAATTCCGAACCGTGGTGCATGGCTGGAGTATGAGACGGATTCCAACGATGTATTTTATGTGCGGGTGGACAGGACCAGGAAGGTTCCGGTTACCGTATTGATCCGTGCCCTTGGCATTGGCACGAACCAAGAGATCATTGATCTGTTTGGGGAGGAGCCCAAGATCATTGCAAGTTTTGGCAAGGATGTTGCGACCAATTATCATGAGGGCTTGCTAGAGTTGTATAAGAAGATTCGTCCAGGCGAGCCTCTTACCGTGGAGAGTGCGGAGAGCTTGATCAATGCAATGTTCTTTGACCCCAGGCGGTATGATTTGGCAAAGGTAGGAAGATACAAATTTAACAAAAAGCTTGCCCTCAAGAACCGCATAAGCGGACAGGTCCTGGCAGAAGACGTCATGGACGCTTCTACTGGAGAGATTATTGCGGAGCGGGGCGTTACCGTGGATCGTGATCTTGCGGACCGTATCCAGAATGCGGCAGTTGCCTATGTATGGATTCAGGGAGAGGAACGCAACATCAAAGTATTATCCAACCTTATGGTAGATGTGACCAATTATGTAGATATTGACAAGCAAGAGGCAAGAAGCTTAGGTATCACAGAATTAGTATATTACCCTGTTCTGGATAAAATATTAGAAGAAAATGATACTATAGAGGAAATAAAGGAAGCGCTTCACAGGAATGCGGCGGATTTGATTCCAAAGCATATTACCAGGGAAGATATTTTAGCTTCTATTAATTATAACATGCATTTGGAATATGGGCTGGGGAACAGTGATGATATTGATCATTTGGGGAACCGCCGCATTCGCGCAGTAGGAGAATTACTCCAGAATCAGTACCGGATCGGGCTTTCTAGGATGGAGCGCGTGGTTCGTGAGCGAATGACAACTCAGGATCTGCAGGGAATTTCACCGCAGAGCTTGATCAATATTAAGCCAGTGACGGCTGCAGTCAAAGAATTCTTTGGTTCTTCCCAGCTTTCTCAGTTCATGGACCAGAACAATCCTCTGGGCGAGCTGACGCATAAAAGGCGTTTGTCCGCCCTGGGACCAGGCGGCTTGTCCAGGGACCGTGCCGGATTTGAGGTTCGTGACGTGCATTATTCGCATTATGGGAGAATGTGCCCCATTGAGACGCCTGAGGGACCTAACATTGGTTTGATTAATTCCCTTGCTACTTATGCAAGGATTAATGAATATGGCTTTGTGGAAGCGCCTTATCGTAAAATAGACAAATCAGACCCTAAAAATCCCAGGGTCACAGATGAAGTTGTCTATATGACGGCAGATGAAGAGGATAATTATCATGTAGCGCAAGCGAACGAGGCGTTGGACGCAGAAGGGCATTTTGTACGAAATTCCGTATCCGGCCGGTATCGTGAGGAGACCCAGGAATATGAGAAAGCGATGTTCGATTACATGGACGTGTCTCCGAAGATGGTGTTTTCCGTAGCTACGGCGCTGATTCCGTTTTTGGAGAATGACGACGCCAATCGTGCATTGATGGGTTCTAACATGCAGCGTCAGGCAGTGCCTCTTTTGACCACGGAGCCGCCGGCAGTGGGCACGGGAATGGAGACCAAAGCTGCGGTGGACTCTGGCGTATGCGTGGTAGCGAAACATGCCGGAGTTGTCGAGCGTTCCGTGTCAAATGAGATCACGGTTAAGACAGAAGACGGCAAGCGTGACGTATATAAGCTGACCAAATTCTCGCGAAGCAACCAGTCCAACTGCTATAATCAGAGACCTATTGTGTATAAAGGCGACAAGATAGAAAAAGGACAGGTGATTGCAGACGGACCGTCTACTTCTAACGGAGAACTTGCATTGGGTAAGAATCCGCTGATCGGCTTTATGACTTGGGAAGGCTACAATTATGAGGACGCCGTCCTTTTGAGTGAACGGCTGGTACAGGAGGACGTATATACTTCTGTTCATATTGAAGAGTACGAGGCGGAAGCGAGGGATACCAAGCTGGGGCCAGAGGAAATTACGAGGGATGTTCCCGGAGTGGGCGATGATGCCTTGAAAGATTTAGATGAGAGAGGCATTATCCGCATCGGTGCGGAAGTTCGCGCGGGCGACATCTTGGTTGGCAAGGTGACGCCGAAAGGAGAGACAGAGCTGACTGCGGAAGAACGGCTACTGCGGGCTATTTTTGGAGAGAAGGCAAGAGAAGTCAGGGATACTTCCTTGAAAGTACCCCATGGTGAATATGGCATCGTAGTGGACGCCAAGGTATTTACCCGGGATAACGGAGATGAGCTTTCTCCAGGCGTCAATCAGGCGGTGCGTATCTATATTGCCCAGAAACGTAAAATTTCTGTAGGTGACAAGATGGCGGGACGTCATGGCAACAAGGGCGTGGTTTCCAGGGTGCTTCCCGTGGAAGATATGCCGTTCTTGCCGAATGGGCGACCTTTGGATATCGTATTGAACCCTCTGGGCGTGCCGTCCCGTATGAATATCGGCCAGGTATTGGAAATTCATTTAAGCCTGGCGGCAAAAGCACTTGGATTTAACATAGCGACGCCTGTTTTTGACGGCGCTAATGAGATTGACATTATGGATACGCTGGATTTGGCGAATGATTACGTGAACCTTTCCTGGGAAGAATTTGAAACAAAGTATCAGCAAGAGCTGCTTCCAGAAGTGATCGAGTATCTTTCAGAGAATCGTGATCACAGGGAAGTTTGGAAAGGCGTGCCTTTGTCCAGAGATGGAAAAGTAAGACTTAGAGATGGAAGGACTGGAGAGTATTTCGACAGTCCGGTTACCATTGGGCATATGCATTACCTGAAGCTCCATCATTTGGTAGATGACAAGATTCATGCGCGTTCTACGGGACCATATTCCTTAGTAACGCAGCAGCCTTTGGGCGGCAAGGCGCAGTTCGGCGGGCAGCGTTTTGGCGAGATGGAGGTATGGGCGTTGGAAGCATACGGGGCGTCTTATACCTTGCAGGAGATCCTGACTGTGAAGTCTGACGACGTGATTGGTCGTGTGAAGACGTATGAGGCGATTATTAAGGGTGATAATATTCCCAAGCCAGGCATTCCAGAATCTTTCAAAGTATTGCTGAAAGAGCTTCAGTCTCTGGGACTGGATGTGAAAGTTCTCGACGAGAACAGAGAAGAGATAGAGCTTATGGAAACCAGTGAATACGGCAATACGGATTTGAACTCCATTATTGCAGGAGATCGGAACTTTGCTTTTGAAGAGGAAGAATCTTTTGGAGCGATGGGCTTTAGCAAACAGGAATTTAATGAGAGCGAAGAGCTGGTTGACATTGAAGAAGATGATGAGGAAGAAGCATTAGAACTAGAGGACGATTTCGCTGACTTTGACGATGTTCTTCAATAGGAAATGATTTTGCATTTTCTATGGCAGAATGCTCTGTGAGAGAGGTAGAAGAAGGGAGAATCATAATGCCAGAAGCAATGAATAAAGAGAAATACCAGCCAATCACCTTTGATGCCATTAAGATTGGCCTGGCGTCGCCAGAGAAGATCCGTGAATGGTCCAGGGGCGAAGTGAAGAAGCCGGAGACGATTAATTATAGAACCTTGAAACCAGAGAAAGACGGCTTGTTCTGCGAGAAGATATTTGGCCCCAGCAAGGATTGGGAATGCCATTGCGGGAAATACAAAAAGATTCGTTATAAAGGCGTTGTCTGTGACCGTTGCGGTGTTGAGATAACGAAAGCCAGCGTCCGCAGAGAACGCATGGGACATATAGAGCTTGCCGCGCCAGTATCTCATATCTGGTATTTTAAGGGGATCCCAAGCCGCATGGGATTGATCTTGGATTTGTCTCCAAGAACCCTGGAGAAAGTATTGTATTTCGCATCTTATATCGTATTGGATAAAGGCGGCAGCGATCTGCAGTATAAGCAGGTTTTATCTGAGACGGAATATCAGGAAGCAAGAGAGAAATTTGGCAATGATTTCTCCGTGGGGATGGGAGCGGAATCCATCAAGGAACTGTTAGAGGCTATTGACCTGGAAAAGGATTCGGAAGAATTAAAGACTGCGCTGAAAGATGCTACAGGACAGAAGCGTGCCCGGATTATCAAGCGTCTGGAAGTGGTAGAAGCATTCCGGGGGTCTGGAAACAAGCCAGAATGGATGATTATGGACGTGATTCCGGTGATTCCCCCAGATCTTCGTCCTATGGTACAGTTGGACGGCGGACGTTTTGCAACTTCTGACTTGAATGACTTGTACCGCCGGATCATTAACCGCAATAACCGTCTGCGCAGGCTATTGGAACTGGGAGCGCCGGATATTATTGTAAGAAATGAGAAGCGGATGTTGCAAGAGGCAGTGGATGCCTTGATTGATAATGGGCGCAGAGGACGCCCGGTGACTGGACCCGGAAACCGCGCCCTGAAGTCACTGTCTGACATGCTGAAAGGAAAATCAGGACGATTCCGTCAGAATCTTCTGGGCAAGCGCGTGGATTATTCTGGACGTTCCGTTATCGTGGTGGGGCCAGAACTGAAGATTTACCAATGCGGACTGCCAAAAGAAATGGCAATTGAATTGTTCAAGCCTTTTGTGATGAAAGAACTGGTATGCAACGGCACGGCTCACAACATTAAGAGCGCCAAGAAGATGGTGGAACGTCTTCAGTCAGAGGTTTGGGATGTTCTAGAGGAAGTTATCAAGGAGCACCCAGTGATGCTTAACCGCGCGCCTACGCTGCATAGGCTGGGAATCCAGGCGTTTGAGCCAATACTGGTAGAAGGAAAGGCCATTAAGCTACATCCTTTGGTATGTACGGCGTTTAATGCAGATTTTGACGGCGACCAAATGGCAGTGCATCTTCCGCTGTCAGTGGAAGCGCAGTCCGAGTGCCGCTTCTTATTGTTGTCTCCCAATAACCTTCTAAAGCCCTCCGATGGAGGTCCGGTGGCAGTTCCTTCTCAGGACATGGTTCTTGGCATATATTATTTGACCCAGGAGCGCGCAGGGGCTCTGGGAGAGGGTAAATTCTTTAAGAACGTAAATGAGGCGATTCTCGCATATGAGAACGATGCTTTGACACTGCACTCCAGAATTACGGCGCGTATGAGCCGTACGCTGCCAGACGGCCAGGTGGTAACTGGAAATGTGGAATCCACCCTGGGACGCTTTATCTTTAACGAGATACTGCCGCAGGACTTGGGATTCGTGGACCGAAGCAAACCGGAAGATCAGCTAAAACTGGAAGTTGATTTCCATGTGGGTAAAAAAGGCCTGAAGCAGATTTTGGAGAAAGTAATCAATATTCATGGCGCTACGAAGACGGCAGAAGTGCTGGATGATATTAAGTCCATGGGTTATAAGTATTCTACCCGTGCAGCCATGACGGTATCTATCTCTGATATGACAGTGCCTGCAAAGAAGCCAGAGCTGATCAAGCATGCCCAAGACACTGTGGATAAAATTACTAGAAACTACAAGCGCGGCTTGATTACAGAGGAAGAGCGTTATAAGGAAGTAGTCGAAACATGGAAAGAAACGGACGACGTGCTGACGCACGAGCTCTTGAGCGGTCTTGATAAATATAACAATATTTACATGATGGCGGATTCTGGAGCCCGTGGTTCCGATAAGCAGATTAAGCAGCTTGCGGGTATGCGTGGTTTGATGGCGGATACGACAGGGCGTACGATTGAGTTGCCGATCAAGTCTAATTTCCGTGAAGGTCTTGACGTATTGGAATATTTCATGTCGGCGCATGGAGCCCGAAAAGGACTTTCCGATACTGCTTTGCGCACGGCGGACTCCGGGTACCTTACCAGACGTTTGGTGGATGTTTCCCAGGAGCTGATTATTCGGGATATTGACTGCTGTGAAGGAAAGCCTGCTCCGGGCATGTATGTCAAAGCATTTATGGATGGCAAGGAAGAGATAGAAAGTCTTCAGGAAAGAATTACTGGACGTTTTTCTTGCGATACGATTTACGACGCAGAGGGCAATGTGCTGGTAAAGGCAAACCATATGATTACGCCAAGGAGGGCGGCGCTTGTGATGAGCAAGGGCGTCAATGATAAGGGAGAACCGCTTGCCAAAGTCAAGATCCGTACGGTATTGACTTGCCGTTCCCATAATGGCATTTGTGCGAAATGCTACGGCGCCAACATGGCTACTGGCCAGGCAGTGCAGGTGGGAGAATCCGTAGGAATCATTGCGGCGCAATCCATTGGTGAGCCTGGCACGCAGCTTACCATGCGTACTTTCCATACTGGAGGCGTTGCAGGAAATGACATTACGCAAGGTCTTCCCCGTGTGGAGGAGCTGTTTGAAGCCCGTAAGCCGAAAGGGCTTGCAATTATTACGGAGTTTGCTGGCATTGCCACGATCAAAGACACCAAGAAGAAACGTGAGATTATTGTTACGAACGAAGAAACCGGAGAAACAAAGGCATACCTGATCCCATATGGTTCCCGTATCAAGATTTTGGACGGCGCCGTACTAGAGGCAGGAGATGAATTGACAGAAGGAAGCGTCAATCCCCATGACATTTTAAAGATCAAAGGCGTGCGCGCCGTCCAGGATTATATGATTCAAGAGGTACAGCGCGTATACCGTCTTCAAGGCGTGGAAATCAATGATAAGCACATTGAGGTCATCGTGCGACAGATGCTGAAAAAGATTCGCATTGAGAATAATGGGGATTCTGAGTTCCTTCCAGGAACATTGGTGGATATTTTGGACTATGAAGACGCAAATGAAAAACTGGAGGAAGAAGGACTGGAGCTAGCAGAGGGCAAACAAGTGATGCTGGGAATTACCAAAGCTTCTCTTGCCACCAATTCTTTCCTCTCAGCAGCGTCGTTCCAGGAGACCACTAAGGTTTTAACTGAGGCTGCAATCAAGGGCAAGGTGGATCCGCTGATTGGACTGAAAGAAAATGTCCTGATTGGCAAGCTGATTCCCGCAGGTACAGGCATGAAGCGCTATAACAGCATCAAACTGTCTACAGATGTCGAAGAGACGGATGGTATTAGTTTTGAGGAGGAAATGCTGGATTTCAGCTACAAGCCAGAAGAAGAAAATCTGGACGAGATAGAGGAGCTTCAGCCTGAATCAGAGATGGAAACGGAGGAAGCAGTGGCGGCAGAGTAGGGGATTTTCGGCGGTGCGAGCGGACAATTCGATGACCGCTGCTTGACAATAAAGTTTCTGAAGCAGGAATAGTAATAGAATCATGGCACAGTATTTAGGGAGGGCAGGCAGTATTGCTTGTCCTCCGGTTTTCTGCGGCCATAATGGGATGCGATGCCTTAGAGGGTATAAATTATGATGGGAGCATGATAGTGCTGCAGCACTGGAATATGCTGATGCTCAGAAAGGGATGTCTGATGAAAACGATAAAAAACCTATGGGATGGCTCTTTTTTTGACCGTTATTTTTTTGGGATTTTACTTGCAATTGAACTTTTAATGTCGTTCACTTTTTTGGGGTATATTCATATACCTCCGATTTCTGTAACGATTGCCTATGTTCCAATTTTGGTGGCAGGATGCCTATATGGTCCTGAGCAGTCTGTAGTGCTTGGGATTGTCTTTGGAACCGCCAGCATGTATAAAGCATCTGCTTCTTATGTTCTCCCAGCAGATGCCGCATTCTCTCCGGTTTTAAGCGGTTCCCCAATCAGCAGCCTTTTACTGGGCGTGGGGACAAGAGCGCTGTTTGGCTTTATCGTTGGAATGGCATTTCATTTTGTACGGGAAAGGAAGCACTATCGTCTGTGGATCGGGATGATTTCAGGGATTGCGCCTAAAATACATTCACTCCTTGTCTATACGGCGATGGGGATTTTATTTCCAGAACTTGGGTATCGGTATGATTCAGCATTTCATTGGGATTTCAATAATACAGTTTATATGATTATCTGTATCGTGGTTGTTGAACTGTTTTGGACAATATACCACAGCGATACCTTGCAAGATGTTAAGCTTTGCATCGACCAGTCAGTAAATAATCCTTATGCGCCAAAGAAAATGAATTTGTTTTTTGCTGCGTTTGAATTTTTTGTACTTTGCATGTCAGTGTTTGCTGCGATCTATTTTTCTCAGAGGGAATCGTATACGCTGGAACAGCATGGCGTGATGGTATCTGACCAGATTTCCAGTGATCTATTGCTTTTGCAAATACAATTTTTAATCGCCTCGTTATCGTTAAATGCAATCTCTGTGATTTTGCTGGTTTCAACTTATAAATATATGTCATACAAGGAATACCAGGGAGAGATAGATGAGGTGACGGGGGTCATGGGCAGGAAGATATTTCTTTATCATTGTGAAAAAGCACAGAAAGCCAACGGCTCGAAATCAGAAAGAACGGGCTGGTTTTTGTTTGTGGATGCGGATTATTTTAAGGAAATTAATGATACTTTCGGACATTCTGCCGGCGATAAGGTATTAAGGGAAATTGCATCGAACTTACAAGACATTTTTGACAATGACGGCAAGGTAGGGAGAATCGGCGGAGATGAATTTGCCGTCATGATTGAGAAACCAATGACTGGGCAAGAGCTGAAGCGGCGGCTGGAACGATTTCTTGAGTCTATTTCTGGCGCGCTGCCTGATAAAAAAGTAACCTGTAGCATCGGCGCATATCAATTTGTTTTTCCACAGAGCGTGAAACATTTATTATTGGAGACGGATACTATGTTATATGAAGCAAAGGAGAACGGCAGGGCTTGTTATAGGGTGAAAGAGTTAAACAATTAGAGAATTCTTTTCCTGGCATTCTGTTTGTGCAAAAAGGTGCGTGTTTTTCAGTGAAGTTTTGGGTGTTTATTTGAAAAAGTTTGAGTTTCCACATTTTGTAATTTTATAGCATGAAAAGGAGGGTGTCGCACGAATGTACTTACCTGTTTAAAAGGTCTTGCCGCTCATGCGGCAAAGACAGAATGCACAAAATTATTCTGGGAAGCTAGCTTCCCAAGATAATCTTTGTGCATTTTGTTTGCATTGCTTTGCAATGTAAACCTTTTAAACAAGTGCATCCATTCGTGCGACAGCTTCATTTTAATACGATAGAAGAGTGAAAGAATCATCAAAATCTTTCACAAACTACCTTTATGTGCTGAAAAGCGCACAGAATGGGAGAAATTATGAAATGCGGAAACTCAAAAAGGGTATTCTTGTTGACAAATTGAATAAAATTTGTTAGAATACTTCCATCTTCAAAGAGAGAGGTGAAAGGATGAGAATATAATTTACTTTTGATCGCATGAATGTTTTGAAGCAGTATCGTGGATATACTGTTTTGTCATGTTGCCAAAAGTGGATTATGTTCTCATAACCTTTCTTTTTTTGTGCTGAAAAATGAGCAGGGTTTCTTTCTCGTGGGAGCTCTGAGGAGATAGGTTATGGCATGTAATGGAACTGTTTGGCAGCAAATGGTTCTTTTTTGATGGGGATTGTTGGAAAATACAGGGATTGTGCAGTATACAACGTCCACATTGCCAATATCTGTACGACTTAAAGATTTCTGATTTTGCGGCAGCTCCATGCGCAGAGCCGTGAGAAGGAGGGATGCTTATGGCACAAATAAATGTAAACAGTCTGACGTTTTCTTATGAGGGCAGTTATGACAATATCTTTGATAACGTATCTTTTTCGATTGATACCGATTGGAGACTGGGATTTATCGGACGCAATGGGAAAGGAAAAACCACGTTTTTGAACCTTTTGCTGGGAAAGCATGAGTATGCGGGAAAGATCAGCACTCAGGCGGTGTTTGAGTATTTTCCATATTTGGTAACGCAACGACAGATGCAGATGCCTGCTGCCGAGTTCTTAGATGAAATAAAGAGCCGGTGCGAGCTGTGGAGGGTGATCTGTGAACTAGGCGAGATGCAGGAAAGCACGGAAATTTTATACAGGCCTTTTGGGACGCTAAGTCCCGGAGAGCGCACGAAAACGCTTTTGGCGGTCTTATTTTCTGGTGAAAATGATTTTCTTTTGATTGATGAGCCGACAAACCATCTGGATGAGCAATCCAGAGAAGTGGTAAAATCTTATTTAGCGTCAAAGAAGGGGTATATCCTGGTGTCCCATGACAGAGATTTGCTGGACGCCTGCGTCGATCATGTCTTAGTATTAAACAGACAGACGATTGAAGTTCAGGCTGGGAACTTTTCTAGCTGGTGGGAAAATAAGCGGCGCAAAGATCAGTTTGCCAGAGCGGAAAATGAAAAGCATTTAAAAGAAATCGGCAAGTTGAAACAGGCGGCGGCGCGGGCCTGCCGCTGGGCAGACAAAAATGAAAGCACCAAGATTGGGTTTGATCCCATAAAGGAGCCAGATCGCCCTACACGGGCATATATCGGCGCAAAGACAAAGAAGATGCAGAGCCGGATTAGTCAGATGGAGAAACGGATCGACCGGGAAATTCAAGAAAAGCAGGGGCTTTTAGCAGATCTAGAGCAACCAGTGGAGTTAAAAATCATGCCTCTTGCACATGAAAAAAAGGTGCTCGTAAATCTCAGAGAATATACTTTCAAGTATGCCGGAGCGGAAGAATTTTTGACGGCGGATTTGACGTTCGCCCTGCGTCAGGGAGAGAGGATCGCCCTCCATGGCAAAAATGGGTGCGGCAAATCAACGCTGATGCAAATGATCTTGCAGAAAGCAGGCGTCAAGACGCTTGGGGACGTGATTGAGGAAGCAGGTACCTGCGAGGCGGCGTCTGGACTGGTGATTTCTTATGTGAATCAAGATACCTCGATGTTAAAGGGCAGTATTTCAGCATTTTGTGCAGCGCATAATCTTGAAAAGAGCTTGTTTTGCTCCATATTGCGCCAGCTAGGCATGGAACGGGTGCAGTTTCAGAAAAATATCGAGGATTATTCAGAGGGACAGAAGAAAAAGGCTCTGATTGCCGCAAGCCTTCTAACTCCGGCGCATTTGTATGTCTGGGATGAGCCGCTCAATTATATCGATGTGTTTTCGAGGATGCAGATTGAACAACTGTTGTTACAGTATCAGCCTACGATGTTGTTTGTGGAACATGATATCAGATTCCGGGAACAGATTGCGACCCAGGTGGTGGAATGGTAGCAGGGCAGTGCCACTACTGATTGATTGCATGCCAAAAATATGGTAAGCTGTGCATAAAAGATCGATCAGGAAGAGGGTGCGACACATGGAACAATTAAGTTTGTTCGATAACAGGCAGCAGGCGGCGCCTCTGGCAAGCAGGCTCAGGCCAGGCAGCTTAAACGATTATGTAGGGCAGAAGCACTTGCTTGGGGAGGGGAAAATTTTACGTCGTTTAATCGAGGACGACCAGATTTCTTCGATGATATTCTGGGGGCCTCCTGGGGTGGGGAAGACCACTTTGGCTAGGATTATCGCAGAAAAGACAAAGGCGGAATTTGTGGAGTACAGCGCAGTAAACAGCGGCATCAAAGAGATTAAGGAAGTTATGGCCCGGGCGGAAGAAAACAGGAAAATGGGAATCCGTACCTTGCTGTTTGCGGATGAGATTCACCGCTTTAATAAAGCGCAGCAGGACGCATTTCTTCCTTTTGTGGAAAAGGGGAGCATTATCCTTGTGGGCGCCACTACCGAAAATCCATCCTTTGAAATTAACTCCGCATTGCTTTCAAGATGCAAAGTGTTTATTTTGAAGGCATTGGAGGAAGAGGATCTCAAGCAGCTGTTGGCTCATGCATTAAAAAGCCCCAAAGGCTTCGGAAATATGGAGATTGCGATTGAAGATGCCTGCCTGTCGGCTATTGCAAGGTTTGCCAATGGAGACGCACGGACTGCGCTCAATACCTTAGAGATGGCAGTGTGCAACGGCAGGATGAATGAGCATGCCGTTCTTTGCATAGAGGAAGACGTGCTTGCACAGTGTATGAATAGGCGTTCTCTACTTTACGATAAAAATGGGGAAGAGCATTACAACCTGATTTCCGCTCTCCACAAATCGATGCGCAACAGCGATCCTGACGCAGCCGTGTATTGGATGTGCCGGATGCTCGACGGAGGAGAAGATCCGCTTTATATTGCAAGACGGCTGGTGCGCTTTGCCAGCGAGGACGTGGGCATGGCGGATTCCAATGCTCTGCAGACTGCAGTGGCAGCTTACCAGGCTTGTCATTTTCTTGGGATGCCAGAATGTGACGTGCATCTGACACATGCCGTAGTCTATCTGTCAATGGCTCCAAAATCCAACGCCCTTTATCAGGCGTGTGAAGCCTGTAAGGCGGATATCAGGGAACTTCCGGCAGAGCCTGTACCGTTGCAGATTTGCAATGCTCCCACGGGTTTGATGAAAGAGATGAATTATGGCAAGGGCTACATTTACGCCCATGATACGCAAGAGAAAATGGCGCAAATGCAGTGCCTGCCAGATGCGTTGGCAAACAGGCGCTATTATCGGCCGACAGACCAAGGACAAGAAGAAAAGGTAAAGGCGAGGCTTGAAGAAATTTTAGCATGGAAAAGCCGAAAATATTAATTGACTGTCAACGATATTTGTGGCACTATGTAAAAAGAAGATGATATGATAAAGGAAGGTAAAATGAGAGAGACTATTTTAATCGCCGCCTGTTTAGACAAAGACAGGAGGAATAAGCTTACAAGGGCCCTGCTGCCTCTGCGAATCAGGCTCAAAGAAATCTCCAAAGAGGATTATGGAAAACCCATTGGTTTTTTTGCGGGAATAAAAGAGCTTGATCCTGGAGAACTTGCCTGGAACGGGGAAGAGCTTTCTTCGGAATTGCTTGTCATGGCAGGGTTGTCAAGCCAGCGGGTGGATCAGGTATTGAGGGCGATCCGCAAATCGGGGTTGTCGATTCCCTATAAGGCAGTGCTCACTGCCTCCAATCAAGGGTGGAATGTATGGGAATTGTTTCAAGAAATCAAGAAAGAACATCAGCAGATGAACGAGGGCAGAACGCCAGGAACGGCGTAGGGTTGAAACAGCTAAAAGACATTGTTTTGACGGAGTTGGTAAATATTGGAAGAAGTATTAGTCTATATATTTTTGTCATATCAAAAGATCGTGACAGAGGATGAATATCAAAACCGGCTTGACGAACTGTTTTTAGAAAATCCTCAGAATGAGGACTTGCTTTATCTGGAATGGGAGACGGATATAGAGAAAGCGATTGCATATATCAGGCAACGGTCAGACTGCAAAGCGATTGACACCGTGCTGTTTGGAAGATGTTTCATGGATAAGATTGCTGAGTTTTATAGGGAATGCTCTTTCGACATAAAAAAATTTGCAAGCAGGATGTACGGCTTATGGAAAATTCTCCCAGATTTTATTCAGTATCAAGAGCCTTTTTATGTGCTGTCCTACGCTGACGACCCATTATCCTGGGGAGATGAAGAACAAAGCAGGAGTATCTATGAGAGAATGATGAATTATTACAATGCCTGAGTTGCCATTTTTTATGGGTTTAGAGCGTCAAAGGAATTAATTTATCAGAAATTGCGTATATTAAGTATCGCAGGTGACGCACAGCCTTATAAATGGGAATTATGAGCGGGTGGCGCGCAGCCTTAAGTGAGCGAGTTAACAGATGGCAGGGACTACTTAAGTCTCTGCCTTTTCTGCAAATGTAAAAAGGAGCTTCATCACTTTTTCATAAAACAAAAACTTATAGAAATATGCCCCAGCAATGCCATGCACAAAGTGATGTAAAAATTTAATGCATTGATTGCCTTTAGTTTCC